>Ga0172379_10000888_pt1 | contig 67254 bp, 45 predicted proteins | sample GrowelOW334metaG_FD_119756 | JGI IMG/M metagenome (GOLD analysis project Ga0172379, IMG submission 119756) | Groundwater microbial communities from an aquifer near a municipal landfill in Southern Ontario, Canada - Groundwater well OW334 metaG | ecosystem: Environmental > Aquatic > Deep... | reverse complement strand
AGTGTTTCTGGTTCTGGCGCTTATACAGGTACAAATAAGAATCTCTTGAAGCAGACTGCCCGTTCTTTTACGACTACTTACCCAGGTGCGGTAACGGCTAATATGACTGTGACTTTGGAACAAACTGGTTACAAGACAACAACTTTAGCCTGTGGAGAACTTGAAATTGTAGCTGTTTCTCCTCCAGGTCCAAACTGTGTCGGTTCAAGCTGTCCTCCTACTCCTACCGATTGTGTCGGTTCAAGCTGTCCTCCTGATCGTACTCCCGACTGCGTTGGTACCGCTTGTAATCCTGAACCTACTCCAACACCAACACCAACACCTACACCTACTCCAACTCCAACACCTACACCTGTTCCGGGATGTGCAGGTTACTATGACATTCCGTTGAATTCTACTACATGCCAAAAATATTCTACTATTTTGCAGGATGTAAAAGATCGCGGCATTATGACAGGTACCGCAGATGGCAATTTTGATCCTTATGGTTACTTACAACGTGATCAGATTTTGAAGGTGCTTAAGCTGGGTAGACTTGTAAACGAGAAATTATGTACTAATTTGTCACCATTCCCGGATGTTCCTCGTGGTCTTTGGTCTTGCAGCTTAATTGCTGAAGCACAACAGGCCGGCTGGATTACAGGTTATTTGGATACAGGACTTTACATGCCTTATAATCCGGTTAATCGTGCTGAATTCACAGCAATATTGTTCCGCATGTTAACTCGTACTTTTAACTTCCATGCTCCTTTGGATGCATCAATTAATTTTAGCGATGTTCCAACAGACGTTTGGTTCAGCCGTTTTGCGGCTGCCGCCTATAAGTTGGCCTGGTTTAGTGGAACGTTTATGTATCCTGATAAGCCAATGACCAGAATTGAAGTTGCCCAGATCATTCATCAATTGTATGTAAATGGACAAATAAATTAATCATGGAGAATGCAGGTGAATAAGCAGCTGACGCAAAAAAAACGCGCTCGCTCGAGGAAGGAAATCAAAAAAAATTGCCTTTCTCACAAAAAAATTATATATTTATTAAGAATTTCTTTAACAAAATACACATGAAAACAAACTTAAAAAATTGGTCACAGGGTGCACTCAAGGGCTTCACGCTCATTGAATTACTCATCGTGATCACAATTATCGGTATCCTAGCAGTGGCTTTGTTGCCATCAGTACTAGGTGCTCCAGCCCGCGCAAGAGACGCGGCTAGAAAAGCGGATTTGAATAACATTGTTGCGGGATTGGAAACTTATAATAGTGATAATCAAAAGTATCCTGATACTGCTGGTAATTGTAGTGCTGTTGATGGTCTAACAAATTTCTCACAATATTTTCAGGGGGGCAAAATACCAAAAGATCCTCAGACAGGTTCATATCTATACTGTGGAGTTACAGGGAATGGGTCAGTGTCATATTACATCGTTTCCAAAGTTGAAATCGCAGGTGATGGAAATGCTTATTACGCTAGCGCTCCTTCAACTTCTATATTAGCTGATGTTTTTGGAGGTGCGACAATAATTGATCAATGTAAGCCAAAAAAATCAGCTGCAGCAAATGATTGTAATTACTATTTAATTGTAAAATAATTTATTAGATGGATTTTTAAAAAGCTCTCCCTTAAACCCGGAGGGCTTTTTTTGTTGTTTAAAGAATTGCGCTGCGTTTTTTGTACCAATGTGTTCGGATTGAGTGGGGCGCGCGGCGCCTGCACTGCTTGCGCACTTTCGCGCTGACCTTTGGATTGCACCACTTTAGGTGAGTCAAAAAACTCCGTAGCATTTTAAAACAATTTTGCCATAATTCAAAAGTGGCGTGATTTGCGTTTTGGTATTCCGATTTTACGGCTTACATATGCCACATTCTCAATTCGCACCCTTCCTCCCCGGGGAGGGATTACCGGCCAAGGCGCACTTTCTTGTGTCGGCGGTTTTGGCTCGATGGGGTTGGAGTGTGCCCGGGGCTGACGAATTTTTTCAAATAAAGAATTGGACAAGAGGACGCAGCCGTTTGGTTCGCAAAGCCAAAAAACAAAGAATTTGCCAATATGGGAAAATAGTCCACAATCGACTCCGGTAATCCGTAAATTTTGGCTTCAGGAAAAGAATAATCGCCAATTTTAAAAAAGTCCCCCGGGGGACATCCGATGATTTTATGCCGATTTCATAATCAGTTTAATTTTTTTTAATGTTGGAAGATTAAACTGGACAGCGAATCTGGAATTTTTGCTAAACGGATTTTTATGGAAACTATCATGTTGGACAGCTCGGTTTGGATATCGTTATTGGGACAGGATGTGAACACGGAAAATGCTGAAAAAATTCATGATCACATTAAATCACTAAAATGTGAGATAATATTACCCATAATTATTTATGTAGAAGTTACAAATAATATTATTAAACTGGATAAAACCGGCTTGATTAGGGGGAATTTCGAGGAAATTATTAGATTAAATAAAATAAAAATCCTTTTTCCGTCAGAGAAATTTTGGTACAATGCGATTGTTAATTGTACAAAAGGAATAAGGCTTAAAACGCTCGATTTGCTGATTCTTAACAGTGTCCTTGAATATAAAGTCGGAGAATTCTTCACTTTTGATAAAAAACTTAAAGCAGCATATGATTTAATCAAAAAATTATGAAAAAATCTGTAAAAAGAAAATCAAAAAAACTGGAGGAGCAAAAACTGCTCATAAAAATCCGTTTGGCACGTGTAAAAATACCGGGCAATGATTCCGTAAAGTACATACAAAGCAACAGGTAAGCTTGAGGATACGAGAGCGTGAGGTCAAAAGCCCTCCCCTTAAATCCGGCGTTTTTTTGTTGTCTTTAAAACAATTTTGCCATAATTCAAAAGTGGCGTGGTTTGCGTTTTGGTATTCCGATTTTACGGCTTACATATGCCACATTCTCAATTCACACCCTTCCTCCCCGGGGAGGGATTACCGGCCAAGGCGCACTTTTGTTCGTATAAAGAATTGCGCAGGGTAACGCAGAAGTTTGGCTCGCAAAGCCAAAAAACAAAGAATTTGCCAATATGGGAAAATGATTCGCAACAGACTCCGGTAATCCGTAAATTTTGGCTTCAGGAAGAGAAGAATCGCCAATTTTAAAAAAGTCCCCCGGGGGACAATTTATGAAGCAGGAACCCGGCGGAGTGCCATACGGTGGCTTGCCGCTGCGGAGGTGAAATTTGGGGCGGTAATTATGCGCACTTTTTCAGGCCAATGATTTTATGCCGATTTCATAATCCGTTTAAAAAATTTTAATGTCGAAAGATTAAACTGGACAGCGAAATCTAGCCGGCGGTTAGGTTTTTCGGTTATCATTGATTATGTTACTTATGAAAACGGCACTTTTGGACAGCTCGGTTTGGATATCGTCTTTTATCAAAGATGTTCATGAACAAAAAGTGAAATCAATTTTTGATAAGTTAATGATGGAAAATGCAAAAATAATATTACCGAAAATTGTTTATGCTGAGATTATGAATAACCTCATTCGCGTTGATCACACTTGCAAACTTTCCCGCAAAGCAAAGGAAAATCTATTAAATAATGTAAAAATAAGTGTTATCGACTTTAAAGCGGAATTCTGGCATAAGAAAATCGAGTACTATGCAAAATCGGTCCGGCTCAAAACTATGGATCTTTTGATTCTTGCATCTGCATTTGAATTTAATGTAAATGAGTTTTATACTTTTGATGTGAAATTGATGAATGCTTTTAATATTTTAAAATCGCGCCATGATAAAAAAAACAATTAAACGAAAGAAACAGGAAAAACGGGATTTAAAATTTCTTATCAAGGAGCTTGATAAGGTGCAGATTAGCGTTGGAAAGAAGTTTGATTCCGTAAAGTTCATACACAGTAATAGATAAGCCTAAGGATGCGAGAGTGAGGTCTATTCAAAGAGACTTATCTTTACCCCTGGAGGGCTTTTTTGTTGTCTAAAGGATTGCGCAAGGGAACGTAGCAGTTTGGCTCGCAAAGCCGAAAAACAAAGAATTTGCCAATATGGGAAAATAGTCCACAATCGACTCCGGTAATCCGTAAATTTTGGCTTCAGGAAGAGAAGAATCGCCAATTTTAAAAAAGTCCCCCGGGGGACAATTTATGAAGCAGGAACCCGGCGGAGTGCCATACGGGGGCTTGCTCCTGCGAGCCGATGATTTTATGTCGATTTCATAATCAGTTTAAAAATTTTTAATGTCGGAAGATTAAACTGGACAGTGAATCTGGAATTTTTGCTAAACGGATTTTTATGGAAACTATCATGTTGGACAGCTCGGTTTGGATATCGTTTTTTGCTGAAGATTGCCATACTCCTGAGGCTAAAAGGATATTATCTAGAATAGAATCCGGTGAAGACATAATATTAATTCCATCAATTATTTATGCCGAAATTATTAATAATCTCACGAAATTAGACAAAACCCTTAAATCAGTAAGTGTGGCAGAAATAGCTTTTAAAAATATAAAAATAAAATTTATGAATCCGGACAGGAAATTTTGGTTTAAAAAACTCAAGCACTATTCCCTTAAAGTACAATTAAAAACAATGGACCTCGCCATTCTTGCAATTGCATTTGAATATAAAGTAAATCAGTTATATAGTTTTGATATAAAGCTGCAGAAGGCCTACGAATATCTAAGAAATCATTATGAATAAGAAAAGAATTAAAATTGTAACAAAAAAAATAGAAATATTGCCTACTGATGACTTCAGGACGATTATAAAAAAAATGGATAAAATCCGGATAAAAATTAAAGGATTTAACTCCGTGAAGTTCATACACAGTAATAGGTAAGCCTAAAAAGGCGTGTTTTCCCGTAACTGCGCGCGACGATTGAAATTATTTCACGGCTGCGGCTATTTGGCGGAAGACTTTTCCAGTCTGATAACGCGCTTGTTGAGTTGTTTGATTTTTATGTTCATTGGGGCAATCGTTTTGTAGATTGCGTTAAATTTTTCGTCCTGCTGATCAAATCTTTCATTGATTTCGGAGAATTTCTGATTCATGTAGTTTTCCATGCTAATATTTGAATCTTTTAAATCCTCAACGTCTTCACGAAGCATGGCAACTTCCATCTTTAGTATGCCAATTTCTTCCCTCATTTGTAACATTTCCGCTATTACTTGCCCCAGCCCTAAAGATAAAGCGCCAATATCACGAAGCATGGGTTTGAAATATTTTTCCTCAAGTTTTGCTTCAAAGCTTTTTTCAAATTCGGCGAAACGTGTGTCAAACTTTTCATCCATCTTTGCGTCCATCCTCTTTTCGAACTCCGCAAACCGCAGATCAAACTTTTCATCCATCTTTGCATCCATCTTCTTTTCGAACTCCGCAAACCGCAGATCAAACTTTTCATCCATCTTTGCGTCCATCTTCTTTTCGAACTCCGCAAACCGCAGGTCGAACTTTTCGTCCATCTTTGCGTCCATCTTCTTTTCAAATTCGGCAAATCTAACCTTGAGCTGCGCGTCGAGGACCGTTTCGATTAAATCTGCCAGTTGTTTTAGGGTTGCTTGGTCAAACATAGTGGGGGTTTTAGATTATTAAATTAGTTCATGCCCGTTTAAAGGACAAGTGCATTTTAAAGAATCGACATGAAGAAAAACTAAAATGTTTCTTAAATTATGTTTAAATCCTGAAGGCAAACAACATCCGCATTTTCAGTCAATCTAAAATTACGAAATTTGGCCCTTTTAAGGCTTTTATGACCGATTTTTGATACTTAATTTGGCCGGATTTTGGTAAAATATAGAGAAGTAAAAAATGCCTGCGGAAAGTGCCGTCACAAAGCCATCAATGTTGTCAGGCTCCGGCGCCAAATCAAAAAAACGCGCCCGGCGGTGCTGATCAACAAAAACGTCTCTAACAAAAAGAAAAATCGATGTCTGAATACAAAAACATACAACGAGTTATTGCCGGCCTGATCCTCTTCTTTTTGAACGTCCAAATTTTGGAAGTTCCGCTTAGTAAAGCGGCTCAGGACTGGGCAGCGCAGGGGCAAGCAAACGCCGCATCCGCCCAAGGCGCTTTATCCACCATTCCATCCGCAAAAGCCGTTGATCCAAATCAAAATCCGGCAACTTTGCCTCATTTGGGAATCATCGCCATTTTGGTTGATGACGATTTGATGAACAATAAACAAAATTATGCCGGGCTAACGGCTCAATATGCAAAAGACCTGAATACTCAATTGCTTTCCGACCGTGTTCATCGTTATGCGATTGACGCGCAGAGCTCGCAGCCGAATACAAAATCGCTAATAATTAAAACTTCCCCAACCTCAAAGGTTGAAGATATTGCAAATAGCTTAGAAAAGTTGTACCTGGAAGGTGATGGCAGCAAGGGCAAAATCACCAACCTGGTTGGAGTTGTCACAATTGGTGATGTGCCTTTGCCGGTTGTGAATAAAAATGGTTATCGTTTTGTAAGCATGATGCCTTATACCGATTTTGAGGATAAGGTTTATATTTTTGACGCGGCCAGTAGCGACTATCTGCCAAATCCAAATTTAAAATTTGCCAAAGAAGAAGTCTGGCAGGGCGTGATCAAACCTCCACTAAAAGGCGAAGAAGGCAATAATCTTTTGGCTTCTTATTTCGACAAAAATCATCTGTATCACGCCGGAAATGCTGATTATTCCGTTTTTGATAAAAAGCTTTTATTTGCGGATCTGTACAACGAATTCAAATCCATGAATAAATTGCAGTTTAATAGTTATTTGCGCTACTTGGCGCACTGGGCCGATTTTGCTTATCTGCGTTTTAATAAACATTTAGCTGATCAGTTTTTGCAGGAAGTTACGGGCAAACTTAAGGAGCAGGGCGTACCAACAAGTACCAAGGATGCACAGGCGACAGCGGCAAAACAGCAGGCTGAATTAAATCAGGCCGGAATCCCAAGTGATGGGTTGTTAACTCCCCCATGTGATAAAGATTGCGAGGATGCCAAGAGTAAAAATCCAAAACTTCCCAAGGGCGACAATAATGTGCAAGCCGCGCCCTCTTCAACCAATAGCATGCCGGATATTCAAACCCGCACGCTCATTTTGAATTTTGTAAGTAAGTACGTTCAGCTTTTTGATAAATTTTTATCAACAATTAATGATTGGGCCAATTATACCGGCCGCTATAAGGCTGCTTATGAGGATGGCAATGGCAACACTTTAAGCGACATTCACAGTATTCCGGCGCTTATAAGTATCAAGGATCAAAATACCAGTGAATATTTTAAACAGGTAAATGACAGCATTGAAAGTGCGATAGACCAACGTGCCCAGGAACTGCAAAACAGCATGTTAATGATCCAAAATGTTCACTTGAGTGGACAGGTTTTGCTTAGTGGACAACCAAAACCACAAGACCTTTTACCATGGGATTTTGTGAATTTTTCGGAACATACTTTTGGCAATTTTAAGACTTTATCCGTAAATGGCGTTCCGGCTTTTGCAATGCAAAGCACGGCTGATTGCAGTATTTATCGTGGATCAAACAACAATGGCACAAATTCGGTGATGACAAAATCAATCAAGATTTACAATCCAAAATCGGCAAGTCAAAGTGAAAATTTTGCCGATGACATTGTTAATTTTGGTGGATGTTTGGGCAATAATTATAGCCACCCTGAACGCTGTTTCCCGGAAGCTGCGATTGTTCCGGTTTTTGACCTTGTGGGGTCCAAAGAAGTTGATCCTGCAACCGTTCCGGAAAGTGCCACAAATTACCGCGCCTGCTATGATTTTAAAGAGAAAAATAACTTTGCAAAATACATTGATCAGGTTGGAACATACCTGAAATTATTTAAATTATTGAAAGATGATCCGACCGCACAAGACTCGCTCGATCCAATATTAAAAACGTTTGGGTCTTCACATCTTCCCACGTCACAAATATTTATTTTTATATCGCCAAATGTGTTTATCACCCTGGCTGATGTTTTAAAGAAATTAAATATTCCCGCTGACGACTGGGGGCAGATTGGTGAAGGCTTTTTGGCTAATCTAAAACAAAATCAGTATGTGCTAAATAACCCTTTTCCCGGTGTTGATTCTTTGACTATCAATTTAACCGCCGAGGCGGCTGTGGATAATTTGAAAAATGCTCCGATAATTTTGCCAACAATTTCTTATCATAAAGAGCCGACTGCGGATGTTCATAATAAGCCTTATACAAGTATTAATGAACAATTGCAGGCCGGTGGATTTACCGAAAGTTTACCAAGTGATAATCCCCGTTATGTGGCTTTCCAAGACAAACAAGGGTACTTTCAGAAAATTTATTATCCGGATGCTTTTTCGGCAAAAAGTTATAACGATTATTTAAAATCATTACAGGACACCGAAAATAAAATTCTTGATCTGTATGGAAAATTTGACGTTAATCTGGCTCAAAAAAATGAACACTTCTTAACGAAATTACTTGGGGAACAGGATCAACAAAACGCTAAGGACAAGAGCATTTTTGACATTATTGGTGCCGCAAAATTGACGGATGCTTTTTCCTGGAAAGATTTGAATATCGATCAAAAGCATAATTATGTATTTACCGAATATTTGGGCGCAAAGGCCGATCCATATGTGGAAAAAATGAAGAGTGGTTATGAAGCCATGTATTTTGTGAGCCGTGGAAGTACGGATACTTTCCAAACGCAATTTAATGGCGATTATCCGGAAGATGACAAGGATTTAAGTTTGGATAGTGCTTTGCATCCGGCCAATACTCCGGAAACTTCACCAAGTGATGCCGGTTATGCTAAAGCCAAAGAAGAAGGTGAAGGCATCTTTATTTTTGAATGGTTTAAAGAAATTGTTAAGTGGGTCAAAGAAACCACCAATAAATTAAGCGCGACTATCCAACTTGAGCCGGTTTGCGGCGTGAATGATGGAAAAGATCCTGAAACCGGTGGGGCCGGTGTTGGCCAAGGGCCTGTGAGTCAAACGGCAAATACAAGCAGGTTGATGATTTCCGCCAATAAAAATGTTTTAAAAACAGGCTCCGGTGATACTTTGACTTTGACGGTTGTAGGCGTGGATAACAAAAATATTATCCAGGCTGCAGATAGTCAAACCATGGTTGATTTGACCATTTCCAAAAGCAATGGACAGGATGTGGTGACAATCGCAAGTACTCATCCAATGCAATTAAGCGGCGGGCGCACGACTTTTATGCTTCAGGCTACGGATGTTATTGGCAATGTAACGGTTAATGCGTTTGTTCAGGGCAAAAAAATCACTTCCAATACTGTGCCTATCAGTTCGACCAAAGGCAGCATTCGACTACTTTCTTATGTGCGTACTACAGGTGTTGTTTACGCGGAAAAAGTTGCTTCCGGATTTATAATTAAAGATGCAAATGGAAATGTGATTGCAGAAGTGGATGGCAAAACCGGCATGGTGACAATTAAAGATGATCGTTATCAGCTTTTGGCACAACCTTCGGAAGGGGCTAAACCGGTGCGTCTTTCGGTTCAACAAAAAACCGGAGATCTAATTGTGGCGAGTGTCTTTTTTGCGGTTGATGGAAAACAGCCGATTTTAATTGATGGCCCGGATGTTGATTATCTGAAATCTTTTGCCGATCTTGCTGGCGTGCATCTAAAAGATCTTTCCAATAAAGATGATTATTCCGCGCAAAAATCGAGTAATTCGTTTAACAAAAATGGAATTTATTTATACGAAAAAAATGGAAATAATCAAAATAAATTTGGCATTATAGATACTTTGGGGAATGTTTACCTTGCGGCCGGTTTTGGCTTTCAGATGAAGTCCCCTGCGCAAGGAGCTGATCCGGTTATTTTCCAGATTTTGGGCAAAGACAATAAAGCTTTATTTGAAATTTATTTGGGTATTCAGAATCCAACGGTGCAGATTCTGAAGCCCGAAGGTGATTATGCCGCTTACAATACTTTGAATAAGTCCCAGTCTGATTTTAATGAAATTCTACTTCAGGGCGCGTTTAAATTGCCGACAGGTAGCGAAAGTCAGAATTCGGACCTTTGGAATAAAGGCGCTACTGCAGGCGTTATTCCGGACAGTGATAACGATGGCTTAAACGATCTGCAGGAACTTTTAATCGGCACTAATCCAAAGAATGCGGACACCAACGGTGATTTGATTAAAGATGGCGACGAAATCAATAAAAATCTTAGTCCGTTCATTAAAGATACGGCTCTGTTTAAAGATTTAACGCCGGCGCACGAAGCCTTTAACGATATTTTAAAACTTTATAAACGTGGAATTATTTCCGGTTATGCCGATGGAACCTTTAAGCCTGAAAGATTATTAAGCCGTGAAGAATTTGTAAAATTGGATTTGGGAGCCATTTGTATTTATTGCACAAAACTAAGCGAAACTGTGAAGAAATCAATTGACGCGGTTTATAATCAAAGTCCTTTCCCGGATAAAAACTTTACGCCAAACCTCTTATATTGTGTTAAAGAGGCCAAAAATCGTTCGATCGTTTCCGGATATAAAGGCGGGAATCAAGCCGGATATTATTTGCCGACCAATTCAATCAGCCGCGCGGAAGCGAGCAAAATTATTTTGGAAACCGCACGTCAGCAGGGAAACAGTAAAATCGCCGTTGATCCTTCAATTCCGGATGGCAAACCATGGTATTACAATTACGTTTTAACCACTCAAAAAGAACATTTCTATCCCAACGGTCGCTTTAAAGAGCTTGATACACTTGCTCCCGCTGAGTTTAAAACCTGGTTTGATGCTCAGTTACAACAGGCTGCAAGCGGACAAAGTAATGCCTTTGTGACTTGGATTTCCGGTGGAATTACGCGCGCGGAATTTTCGATTATGGTTTCCCGTTTGATCAATAAAACCGATTGTTTCGCGGACGACCAGGACCACGAGGGCTTATCCGATAATCTGGAAAAATATGTGTATGGAAGTTCTCCAACCAATCCGGACACGGATAATGGCGGCGTTGATGATTTTACGGAAGTCGTAAATCAGATGAATCCGCTTGATAAAAAAGATGATAATGATTCCGATGGCGATGGCATGCCAAACAGTTTTGAGGTTAAATATGGCTTGAATCCGTTTGATCCTACCGATACAAATAAGGATAAAGACTTTGATGGTCTAACCAATTTGGAAGAATATCAATATGGAACCGATCCGTCCAATCCTGACACGGATGGTGGTGGCGTTAACGATGGCGATGAAGTTTTGCAGAAAATAAATCCGCTTGATGCCAAAGACGATTTTAAAAATGCCGGTGCCAAAAACGGTTCATACATCGTTGGCGACAATATTTTTGATAACTATGTTTTTGACCAGCAAACACCTCCGGCCAATACTTCAAGTATAAATTTTGAAGATCAGGTGCCGGCAGATGGCAAGAGCAAGCTGTTTTTACGCGCAGAAGTTTTAAATGACAATGGCGACATAGATACCGCCCAAAATGGAACGGTTAAAATTTATCGCAAAACGGATTCCGGGAATTTTGCCAAGATTTCTCCCGATCAGGTTAAATTGCAAAAGGGCGTTGCCGAAAGTGAAATTACCGCTTCTACCCACGCCGGTGAATATGTGGTTAACGCAGAATTGAATGGCAAGAAACTTCCGGTGGATGATAAATCAATTTTTGTTACACCGCTTGATCCGGCCAAAATCGAAATAAAAGTTGAATCTGCGTCTATTAAAAGTGGTGGGTTATCCAACACAATTGCTTATGTTTATCTTGAGGATGTAAACGGCAATATTGTAAATAATGGCACTAATCAATTAACTTTTACTGTTGATGGACCCGGCCTGATTACTACCGGGGATGAAGATCCACAGCAAGATGGCATACAACTTTCAAGCGTCAGTGGTGAATTTGAGGTCATGATCGCTTCACAAAAAGACCCCGGACAAATTACATTAAAGGCAACCTATCAGGCGCCGATTGATGAATTGGTAAGCCCTGAATTGGCCGCGGGTACCCAGGCGGTTACTCATATTTACTCGCGTGATGATTTGCATTTGACGCTTATTCCGGCAAATGGAAGTATCCCATCCGATTACAGCACCGTTACAAGTTTGCAAGCTTCCGTGCTGGATAAAAATAATCAGGTTGTAAAAAACTTTAATGGAGTGGCACAGTTTGCTCTGCTTGACCCGCAACTTGGGAAACTGGTTTCAGGCTCTTCACAAGCGGTAAAAAACGGTCAGGCGCAAAATGCTTTTCAGGCAAGTAACAAAGCCGGTGATGCTAACATTTCTGTGACAATAAATGGATTTGATCCTGCAAACGCGATTGTAAAAACTGCTCCAAAAGAGGCCAAGAAAATTGTTTTAGAGGCGGCAAGCGATACAATCGAAAGCAATCCTTCATCAATAATGGAGGTTATTGGCAAACTTTATGACACCGACAATAATTTGGTGACTAATAACTCGACTACCCAGGTGACTATTCGCCTTACGGACGCAACCAAGCCTTATGGATTATTCGACAACCAGGCTGTACAAGCCAAAAACGGTATCGTGAAATTCGCTCTTCGCGGGACGGGGAAAACCGGCCCAATTAACATTATTGCTTCCGCGAAAGGACTTTTAGATGGTGGTTTGCAACTTCAGAGCGTAAATAATTTCAAGGCGGATGATTTAAAAAATATTAATCCACAGGTTTTATTTGCCGCGGTTTTGGGTTCGGCTTTTGGTGATACATTTAAGGATAACTATCTTGGTGGATGGTTCCTGTTTTCGGGAAAAACCCAAAGTGTACTTTCGTTGATGAGTGATCCAAAACCACATTTGGGACTTGTTCAAGTGGATTATAGCGGACGAATTAAAGCTTTGAGCAGTGATAGGCTTGAGTCTAAAATCATTCCCGGGAATGCGGTTAATCAGCCTACCCGTGTTATTTACACAGACACATTGACCAGCCAAAACATCGCGGAAGTTTTTGCGATTGCCAAACCACAAACTGCGGCAAAGGTTTTGGCTGCGCAAGCGCCCGTTGCAAATCTGGCTGAAGGTATTTATCTGCAGAATCTTTCAGATACTCAGGATTATAGTGTTGCTCAGGCCGGTGACAGCGTAAGCCTGGTTAATAAAGGTAATGAAGCTGTGAAGATTTTCAACAATGGCGCGGTGAAAATTTTTGATAACAACTTTGCCCTTAAATATGACCCTGCGGCCAATGATGCCTATTTTATTTTACAAATTTATGATGGTGGCGTCGCGGCGGCCCAAATTATTTATGCCTATGGCTTTAGCGGCGATGTTCAAAAATTACCGTTTGAATTTGCGTATTCCAATCAAGCAAATTATCAACCGGGTGTTTATGTACACATGCTGGATTCCGGTAAACAGTTTGAATTACTTCCATCTTTTTCTGGTAACTCAACCGCTTTGCCACAGGGCGCGCTAATCACGGATACAAGCGAAGAAATGGCTAACACTCAGGCTCCCGGACTAAGTTATTCTTCAATTGAAACGGCAGCGGATAATCCCGGTGTTGGCTTTCAGGGCGATAATAAATTTATGCTGCTTTTCTCCGCTGGTAATTCCGTGGGCGAAGCAAACGTGCCATACGCTTCAGAAATTGGCGTGGTGCTTGGTGATCCTACAGTCCGCCTAAATAATAAAATCAATGTTTCCAAAACCGGATTCACTCAAGATATTGGTCAGGAAATTTATTTTGGGAATGCCGTAATTCAGGAAATGCAGCCAATAGATTATAACTCCGATGGCAATAAAGATTTGGTTGTGGCTTATCAGGATGGAAAAATGCGCTTGCTGCAAAATACCAATTCTTATCCGCGCTTTACGGATAAAGGCGTGCTGCTAAATTTCCCAAATGGAATAATCAGTTTTACGGTTGGAGATTTTAATAAAGATAATCAACCGGACATTGTGGTTGCTTCACAAGATAGCTGTAGAAAGGGCGAAATCTGCATTGATGAATATGTGAATAATAATGGTAATTTTGTTCGCAACCATTTAAAGTTGCAGGGTTTCACCGATAAAAATCGCATTAACATGATTCGCTCCGGCGACATGAATAGTGATGGTTATGCAGACCTGGTTACCTCCGATGATGCAGGGGTAATCCGCGTTTTCTATAATCGTGGTGGCAGTTTTGACAAAGGCCAATTCATTGGATCACTGGGCGTTCATATCGCTCAAAACGATAATTTAAAAACCGAAGTTTTGGTTGCTTACGACGGCATGCCGAAAGTTGATCCTAAAGATTCAAACAGTGAACTTAATTTCAGAGAATTGCCGGTGCAATTGCCTAGGAGTGGCTTAAGCGCTGCAGATCAGCAGGCTTATGATGAAGCTCTTAATTCCGGATCGGATGCTGCAACTATCACAAGTTCTCCGTTAACGGATCAAACTCAGACTCAATTTCTTTTTGCCGATGTTGATCCGGCACTTTTTGCGTCCGAAAAACGTGCCAAGGATTTAACGCCTCCACTTGATACTTTGGCTCGTGGCGATGAAGTGGCTTACACAATAACTCTAAAAAATAGCGGTAATAATGATTTGCAAAATGTAATGGTGAGTGACGTTGTGCCAACAAGCATGGAAATTGAAAAAGATACAATTACCTGTAACGACTGCGGGAAAGAAACCATGCGAATTGGTGAAACCGGAGAAAGTTTACGTCCGTATATTTTCAGCGGATTCAGTATTCCTAAAAAAGGAGAGCGCACTATTACCTATAAATCCAAAGTTAAAACTACGCCAAGAGTAAAAATTTATCTTGGTCAGAATTTGGATGCTGCCTATCCACAGGATAATTTTATGGATATTGGCGCCGCTCCGGATGGAAATAACACCGGAAGAATGACTTATTTCTATTCGATTTCACAAAATCAGGTTAGTCAAGAAATGAATTATGGAACTTATGTTTCTCCTCCGCCGGATCCAAAACTGGACGCACCTCCTCCTCCGGCAGATCCTTTAGGCATTGGGTCGCCTACTCCAAGCATGTTTGAGCTAAAAGATGATGACGGTATTCCGATTGTTTTAAAGGATTATCAGGACAAGCAAAATGGCGCGCCAAATGTAGATCAGACAATTTCCGATGAAGATTCGGACGGTTTGTCCAACTCCTGGGATGATTTTAATCAGGGGCTAAATGATCTTGATGCGGGCATTAGCAATGCCGCAGATGGCATTCAGGGCGCGATTGCCATGTTTACCTGTGGTGGTGGTTGTATTCCAATGCCTGTGAATTTTGCTTTTTTGGCTACCGGAAGTATTAACGTAATGGGTCTTCCGCTTGGCTTTGATCCCGGCTTGCCGGTTTTTGGCTGGGGCGCCCCATACCCGCCATTTCTTTGGCCGGGTAGCCCTTATCAGACAACACTTGGTGGAAGAATTTATCTTTCCCCAACTGCAACAATGAGCCTTGGAGTCGGTGTTTGTATTGGGCCATATCCGGTGGGCCTGTGTTGGGCCATTTCAGTCCCTCCGGTACTTTTGGGAATGGCAGGAATGTGTGAAGCGATTTCCGGCGGAATTGGAAAAGCTTTTGCCGGGGTCAATAACGCAATCCAATCGGTGAATAATTTGACCATAAGTTCAGATGGCACGCCACCGGACGCGGATAGCTCCGGCAGGTCCGAAACAGGCGGGGTTAAGGGCAGCGCGACTTTGGGGAATTATCAATACAAAGCCAGTGTTGGAACCAATTTCCGTATACCCGGATTCCCTGCATTTATTACCAAATGGATCAGCGATCAAACTTCTGAAATCATTAATAAATTGACCGATTTACCGGACTTTTATTTCTTATATCCGGACCCAACTTCCATCATTGGAATGGTTGTTCCAACCGATGAAGGTCAACAAAGTGGCAATTCCAAACGCACAAAATCTTTTACTTTCCCATCTTTCTCGGCTGATCCGTTTAAAGATAAAAGCGGTTTGGTGAAAGTGGCAAACACTTTTAATCCAAATAAAATTCTGGCTTTCATGAACAGTTTGCCGCTGATTCAGATTGAAGCTAAAGAAGTTACAATTAAGATTCCGGCCCTTTCAGATAAGGAAATCGAGAAATTCAAAGCTGACGCGCAACAATGGGTTGAAGATGAACGCAATGAAGTTAACAGAGTTTTAGCCTTGTGGGGATGCGGTAAAAAGCACCTTGATGCAAGCTGGAATCTGGTTACCGAAGACGGTGATTATGTGTCACCTTACCAAACCATGTGTGACAAATTGCTCTTAAATATGACAGATTTGAAGGGAGCAATCGAAAAAAATATTGCCGTAATTGAGGCATATAAGGAATTGCCACGTCAAATTTTGGCCTGGAGAAATATTTACAAGAAATACCTTACTCAAATTATTTGTTATATTGACGCGATAATTCAATTCACCGGCGGTTATATTAAAAAACAACAGAGTCGCATAATGCTCTGGATTAAAATGATCAAGGAAGTTAAAGAGCTGATTGAAACATGGAAAGCCATTCTTGATTTAATTATTAATTATCAGGCTACGTGTGACCGCTGCAGTAACGCGCGCTTTACGCTGGTGGAACTTATTTTGCGTCTGTTTGCCATAATTCCGGCGCCACCCGTGATCCCTTTTCCAAAGTGGCCGGATATTTATCTGGATTTGTCGCAGGTTAAAACCGGCTTAAAGATTTTATGGCCCGATGTGAAATTTATTCCCGAACGGTTGATCCTGCCAAAAATTCCTAGGTTAATTTTGCCGGATTTACCGACATTGACGCTTAATTTGCCGGAGATTCCGGTTATCCCGGGTCCACCAAAAATCAATCTTGATTTGCCGGATTTACCACCGTTGCCACTTCCTTCTTTGCCGGATATTCCACCTCCACCAAAGGTGCCCGGTATACCGGCACAGGTTAAAATCGTGATCAATATCATTAAAACCATTCTTAGGATATGGTGCATGATTAAAAAAGGACTCCTGCCGGTACCTGAATTGATGCTTAAGGGGCATATCGAACAAATGACAGAGCGTTCGCTTTCTCCGCTGCTGCCAATTGATTTGGGAATCAAACTGCAGTTCCCGCCAATTAAATACGAATCACTGGATCGTATTGAAATTATTGGTAAAACAAATTTCCAACTTGAGTTTGGATTCATTTATGACTTTGTGAATAACCTTGCCGAAAAATGGAATTCGCTTGCGACCGACCTGGTTAATCTGCTTAATAAAAAAGTCCAGGATGCCGCCAAGGCTGCCCAATCCGCCGCTGATGCCGCCAACAAAGCTGCTAAAGAAGCCGTGCCGGGTGGAAATATTGATGTAGGCCCGGGTGGCGTAAACAAGAGCAGCAGCTTGATGCAGTTAATCGGTTCCATAGAACATAATTATGTCGCGGATAGCGGCACAATGAGTGATATTGCCGAAATTAAGGCGATGGCGCAGGAGCTTGGCGATACAGGCACTTCTGCCGATGTTAATGCCCTTTCTGTTCCGGTTGAAAATATGACAAATGCAGATTTGGATAGCATTTTGAAACAGCTTGAGCAAAATGATCCATATCTTGGATCGGCGCTTAAAGAATTAAAGATCGCCTCAAAAGATTTGGAAAAAACCGCTAAAGATGCCGCTGAAAATAATAAGGAAATCGAAAAAGATATTCATCTAACAGCAACCGAAACTTATTTGTCTAAAGATGATCCGCTTTTAAACCGCTCACTTTCCGACGTGAAATCGGGTATTGCGCTACAAGATCTGCCAACTCTTGATGTCCAAAATAAAATGGTGGCAATGCGTGATGCATTTATTAGTTATTCCGATGATCAAACATCTGCCAACGATCAAATTAACCAAATGCAGGATCTGGAAAGCATTGGCCGATTCTTGGCTCAAGCTAAGCCACTTCAAGACTACCTCAAACAGGATGTAAATGGTGAAAACCGCGGGGTGGCTGCAATTGGCAGTGACAGCGCGACTTCATCCTTTACCACAAGTTTAAATCCAAGTTCCAATTCGTCAAAAGGATTCAATGCAATCAATGACCAGCTTTCAATGGCCGAGTCTTTCGGTTCATTTGCCGAAGATGCCCGCAAAAAATTCACGGAAGGCACTCGTTATTTGGCTGCTGTAAGCGGCCCACCGGATACTGCCGGCAATTTTACTCCGCAGGTTATTCCTAAAGGACTTTATATTTATAATCCGGTTGATCAGATCAACGAGCGTTTAATTAAATATACCGCTGAAGTTGATCAACCGGCGCAAATGGCTTTTATTGATGCGAATGCCGACTCCGATGAAGACTTCTTTTACGCTTATGGCAGCAATATTTACATGAAAGAAAATTATAAGATTCCGGATGTTCCAACATTTTATGCCGGGGATCCAAAAGAATATCAGTTGAGCGATATATTGCCGGCTGCTCCGGAAGTTAATAATTTTGAAACGGTTTTAAATAATAATAAAAATATTGAACTTACGTGGAATATGGCAACCTATAGCGATGTTTCCGGATACGAAATTGCTTACGGCTTAACACCGGATACTTTTGCGGGGGCTGCAGATGAACCTTCAAATCTGCCGGTTCATAAAATTGGTGCGCTGATTGATTCTGCAATTTTGCCTAACAATGAAGATCAGGTTATTAAGGCAATAATCAAGAAAGGAACTTATCAAATAAATGGGGTGCCACCTGCCGCAGACGGCCTTGTTACCGCTGATCAGCCACTGCAAACCGATGACGGCAGTGAGGTTGAATTGAATTACAGCGCCAGCGCAAAAGTTACGGTGCCGGGTAATGTTATGTTTAGGCCGCCAACAATTTCAGGTCCGCAAATGGTCGCGGCCAACGTGCAGGGTGATGTGTTTTTCAGCGGACCGCAGCGCACTATTTTACTTTCCGGTTCCAATAAATTCCAGATTCCCGCTAATGCTTCCATCCACGCAATGACGGCAACAGCTTTGAATTTTTATGTTAAAGATCAGCTAACTGCGACTATGCTATTGCCGCTAAACGCCGTGTTCCAAGTTTCAAAAAATTATACGGATCCAATTTCCATTCAGGTTCAAAATGGTGGAATAGAAGTTGTTAATCCGGATAAAATCGTTCCTCATCAACGAATAATTAACGGTTTGATAATGGATTACGATCTGCCAATTACGTCCGAGAATGGCGGCACGGCCAATGTTCTGTTTGCGAATGGTTCTTATATGCGGGTTGATGTTAATGAAGATCTAACTTTTAAAAAACTAAATGCCACCGATACGCCGGACCTTAAACTCGAGCTGCCAAATGGCTTCTATTACGCACGTATTCGTTCTTTTGATCACCTGGGTTCACTTGGCACAGTTTCCAGTTTGAATCTTTTGGCTCCGACAATTTGTGCCGATAAATCAGATCCATTCCCAAATGGTGGTGAAAGTGAGCGAACAGTTTCAATCTTTAAGACTTTAAAAATTGACTCTTCCAAGTCTTTTGCGCCGGACGGGAAAATTATTTTGTATTATCTTGATACCGATTTAACCAAAGACAGTGACAACAACGGTGACCTTACAGATGATAAAAATATGGGTCACGACTTGGATACCCATGCCGATTCCGATGGCGATGGCATAACCAATAATGACCTTGATGCCGCGGTTTTTGAACTTGGACCATATACCGATCTTAAAGACCGTGAAGTGATGTTGAATGTTGTGGATGAAGGCTTAAATCGCGCTCAGCAAAAAATCACTATTCATGTGGTTGTGCCGAATATCAAACTTGACCCGGAAACCGCTACACAGGGCAAGATCCAGGGAAGTATCAACATGCCGGAAAACAATATTCCAATTGCCTTTGTGCGTGATCGTGGCGGTGTTTTGACGCCAATTCAAACTAAATCAGCCAATAGTAATGGAAAATATTTCACAGATGATAATGGAAAATTTGTGGTGAATGATTTGAATTTGAAAGACACGATTGTAATTAAGAACAGTCAGGGACAAATTATTGGCGAAGTTGATCCAAATACCGGAAAAGTTATTTTGAAGGATAACCGCTATCATTTGGAAGTTTTGCCTGCAGAAAGGCCTCTTTTGCCAACTCGTATTGTTACCAAAGAAACAGCCACCGGCCTAATTATCAATACGATGCTGCTGATTCCGGATGCGAATACAGATACCACAATCGATAAACCGGATCTGGTTTATAACTCCACCGGTGTTGGCATATTCAATGGTGTTCATGCCAAAGATGGAAATACTTTTGATGAGTTTGAATATAATAAAATTCCTTCCGATGATGCCAATTATCCGGGTGGAATTGAAATCACAGAAACAACAACCAAAAAACGGGCCGCGATTTTGGATACCGGTGGAAATTTCTATGTGCTGGATAGCCGCTTAAGCCTGCGCTTAAAAGACACTACTTCTTTGGAAGATCCGCTGGTGATTGAAATTGTTTTGAATAAAGATTCCGCAAGTACGGTTATCGGCGAGTTCTATGTTGCCGTACACAGCACTAAGGGTTTGCAAATGCTGCCAAAGGCCAAGTTCCAATCTTATGTGGACCAGGCCAATAGCCGTGGACCTTTGTATGACAGCGACAATGACGGCATGCCGGATCAATGGGAACTTATTTATGGCTTAAGTCCAAAAGATCCTACCGATGCCGGCAAAGATAACGACAACGATGGTCTGACCAATCTGGAAGAATATCGCGCAAGCACTTCTCCACTTAATCCGGATACAAACGGTGATGGCATTTCTGATGGTGATGAATTGAAATATGGCCGTGCTCCTGGCAAAAAACTGGTTCTGCCTTACAGCGATATTGCGCAAAATCATCCTTACTATGAAAGTATTTTCAAGTTGTGGATTCGTCGCATTTTTGAAGGAATTCCGGGCTGGGGAAAGCAGTTGTTTGAACCTGATTCTTATCTTACACGTGCCGAATATGCGGACTTAATGTTGAAGATTTTCTGTATTATTCCGCGTAAGGAAGCCTATGACGGCCCTTCACCTTTTAATGATGTACCGTATGTAAAAGGCCAATTGCCATGGTATTACGCCATTATCAAAGAAGCTTTTTTCCAGGGTTTTGTTACAGGTTATCTTAAAGATGCTAAACAAATTCCTTACAAACCAAATGGCACTATTTCACGCGCGGAAGCGGTTAAAGTGATTTTGGAAGCTCTACAAAAACAGGGAGTGATTGAGATGGGCCAGATTCCGGCATTACCCGCTGGAACGCCTTATTATGCGCCTTACATGCAAATTGCCCAGGATTTGACGCCTTATTTAAAGAAGGCCGGATCTGTTAAAAAGCCATTTATTGTTACTGCGGATGAAGCAGCGCGGCCGGAAGATCCATTAACAAGAGCCGGATTTTTGGCTATGGCTGACCGCGTTTTGACAACTTCGGATTGTTCGGTACTTGATGATGATCACGATGGCATGCCAAGTCACTGGGAACTATTAAATGGCTTGAACCCACACAATGCCAGCGATGCGGCAAAAGATCCGGACCGTGATAACCTAACCAATTTGGAAGAATATAAACACGGAACCGACCCGCATAATCCGGATACGGATGCTGGTGGCGTTAATGATGGCGATGAGGTCAAGAAAAATGGCACATTCCCGCTTGATCCGGCTGATGATCATTCGCAGCCACTGATTTCCGCGCCTGCCAATTTGCCTGATCCACGCAGTGATTTGACCGAAGGGGTCTACATTATTCAGGATCCATGCGCAACTTGTCCTTGTCCTTCGGCAATCGACCACACCGCCGATCTGATTGTTGGTGATAAAGTTTTTGGTTTGATTTCCAATAATGACAAACTCAAGCCAATAATTTACAGCAAGAGCAACGAAGTTGAAATTACCGAAATCCCGCAGCCGGATGCCGCGGCAACGTCACATGTGATTATTGAAAAAGTCGTTCAACAATAACTATTTATGTCAACGTGGTGTTGTCCTCTGTATGCCCTTTTTCTGGTATAATATTAAGAAATATTCACTCAACCGAAATAGCTAAAAAATAGGCATATGCAAACGAATAAAATACAATCCGACTCTTCACAAAACCAAAAGCTTTCCCTTAAAACCCACGCCCTAATGGTGGTGATGGCCTGCTTGCTGTTTTTGGGAAATTCTTTCGATAACGCGCAAGTGCTAAAAGCTCAAGGTGGAGCCAGCGTCGACAATTCCATTCCTCTGAATATTTTTAGCAGTTATCAAACCGACACCAATTATCAGTGTGAACCTGCCATGAAAGAGTTTGCTTCAAAGCAACTTGAGGATTTTCGTAAGTTTACCGAAACAAATTTTCAAAATAAAAGTTCAACGGCTTCATTGCTTGATAACGCCATTCAAAAATATCGTGAGTTGCGTAAAGGCTTAATGGCGGCTTATTCCCAGTATTATCCAAACCAGGGGGCCTTTATTTTAAGCATTGCGGCACAGCCGAATTCCTGTTTGAAAATTGTTCAAGACACGCTTGGTGATGCCCAGATTCTGTTAAAAACTCATGCAATTACAACTTCCGGAGTTAAAAAATCTTCGGGGCTTTTGGAAAAATATCAATCGATCAATGGTCAACTTCAAAATCTTAACCAGCAATTTACAAGTATGAAAGCCCTTTTTGACACTTTCTCGCAAAAATTGCCATGTTACGTCAAGAAAGGTGAATGCCTTAAATAGCCCGGAACAAGCCTGATTGTTAAAATAAAAACTATGAAAAATCTTATTAAAACTCTACCAATTCGCTTAAAGGTAACCATTGGCCTGATGCTGATGCTGGTGATTTTTCTGTTGTTCAATGTGGTTAAACTAAGGGCTTTGCAATCTTCATATACTTTTTACGACAATCCGGATCTTTCGATTTCTGATGTCATGACCGCTTATCATACATACATAAATGATACGGTTAATGGTTACACCAGCACCATGCTGGCGGCTCCGCTTACAGATAAACGCGGTAATCCACCGGAAAACAGTAATAATTGTCCCGACGATCCGCAGAAAAACTTTAGTACTTATTGTTTAGCTGTTCAGCTTATAGGAGATGATGGCAAGAATTTTAAAGGATTCATTAACTACAAAACAGCGCTACAGAATCGCAGAAATCAGTTGGCAGATAAAGATCCGCTAAATCCTTATGTCCAGGGGGCGGTTAACATGGTCGATTCTTTAACGGCAATCCGTTATTTTGCCATAAGACAGACAAATCTTGACAAGGAAATTGATAATGCAAAGAAAGCCATAGATACAACTTTGGCCACTTATGATGAGTTGCGAATTCTTTATCCGATGCATAAAGAATATGTAAATATTTTTAATGCTTTGGTGAATTATCGTGACAAACTGGTGGAAGTACGCCATGAAACAGACCAATTCCCATCACGATTTATTGACGTGACCACCTCTAAATGTACGTAAAACTATGAAAAAAATACTCTACATTTTGGGGTTTCTGATGTTCTCGACGGCATTGTTGAGCCCGTTTGTAAGTCATAGAGTTTTTGGGGCCGACACTCAAAATCAGGACACTGACTGCAAAAAAGCGGGCAGCTATTCCGAATCGCAAAAGTGCGTGCCATTTAGCACCGTAAGTATTTTTAATAAACTCAGCATTTTAGATAAAAAATGGGGCGATATTTTTGGAAGCGAAGATCCCACTGTTCTTGGACAAGGTATGTATAATTTTATTTACAAAGAAGTTGGCGTAAGCCCGGAAGTTAACGCCGCGAAAAATGTTACCGGCAAATATGGCACTACAGAAGCCGAAATGGCCCAAATCCTTACCGGCAATATTTCATCGATTTTAAAGAAGTATCCTTCATTACCGCAAGAAGTGGCAATGAAAAAAGTGGCGGAAATTCAGCAACAGTTTCAGGATGAAAAGGATATATTGGCTTTAAAAAACAGTATTGAAGCCACAGTTACTCCAAGTGAAATGTTTACAAATGGAACGACAACAGACTCCGGTTTTGACCTGGTAGAAGACCTGCGTGACATTGAAACGATTCTATTCTTGAAGTCCGATCCGATTGATGTTGGTGCAAACTGGGTCGGTAATAATGATCCAAATGCCGGTTATGCTTATAATCCTCCGGGTGGAGGAGGAGCCGGTGGCAATGCAGGCGGTGCCGGTGGTGGCGCAGGCGGTAACGCAGGCGGGGCCGGCGCAGGTCAGGCAAATAATCAACAAAATGCAAATCAGGTGGCACAGAATAAAGTCCCAAAGACGCCTTCCGCCAATCCGAATATTTGTTTTGGTAATAATAGCCTGGCTCAAGCCGTGAATTCTTTTGATAAAGCCAATCCCCCTGCTCAAAACCCTGTGTCCGGGAATCAAAAACAGCAAAATGCCGGCGCGGGTTCAAACGAAAATTCTGCTTTAACTGCAGGTGGAAGCTTAGATATTTTGCCTATTAATGAGCCACAAACTCCGCCGGTGGTAGCGGCTCCCGCAGGCCAATGGGGTAAAAAAGATCCGTGTGATGATAAAGTTTTCTGCCTACAGGTGAATTTTGTGATGAAACCGGTTGAACTATTTCAAACACCGGATAACTGCATTGCCTGCCATGTGGAAAAAATTAATGCAAAATTAAAAGACACAATTGGTCATAGTTTGACTCCGGGTAAAGCTACCGGAAACCTGATGGAACCTGAAATCTGTAAAACGGCGGCCGCGACCTCGTTTGGAACGTTGGCATTTAATTTTTATGCCGTACCAAAGCCGGTTCAGACTCCAGCCAATGACGATTTAATTTATGGAACAAGCATTGTTGATGAGTGGAGCAGCTTTGTTGGCACATACAAGCCATTTCCGTTCTATGAAAAAAATCCACCCAAAGCAAGCGATACAAAGGCGGATTTAATTCCTCCTTCCGAAATTGAGCGTGCCACCAAGTCGGCAATTGCCAATGCAGCTCCAGATGCCACTTTTGAGCAGATCCAAAAGGCGGTAACCGATGAGCTTAACGCCAATCAACAACTCAGAAATCAGCAAATTGGCATAGCCGAGCCTTCAACCCAGAGCGATAACGATGTTGGCTTTTATCAGTCAATTCTTCGTCAGTTGGAACAAATGAATTTTTATTTCGATAATTTTAAAAATATTTTGCACAGTCTTCATGAACCGGTAGACAGTATTCCCGGCCAGCAAGCCTGCACCGAACTAAAAAATAAGAAACAGTGTGACTGAGGCGACTGATGAGCTCATTGGCCATAGCTGAGTGAGCGCATGCGAACGAAGCTAATATGGCCAATAGAGCGAAGAAGGAGCCTCAAAACGGAGAAAAAGGTAAAAAAGAATCCTCAAAAAAACTAAAAAACTTATGAAAAAAACTCAACTTATTATTACCGGCCTGCTGATCTTTACCCTTGGAATCTCCCAAAATTCCGGGACGAATGGTAGTGCTAATCCAAGCTCAGTAATTTCCGCATTTTCAGAGATGCAAGTTGCCCTGGCCGCTGACCCGAATGCCGTGGCTCAATTGGGCAATGAACTCATTTGTAAAGGTGGTAGCCGTGACTGGATTGCCTTCCTTTCCGCCGTAATCAGCTATGACGATTTTGTTGAGTACTGGCGCGATATTATTGGTATGCCCCCGGCATTTGTTAACAGCCGTTATGCCGCCAACTATTGTCTATTTTTGGATGTTGATAACCTTTTAAACAGGGTCAAAAAGGCCCGTGAACAGCTGCGTAAAGCCTTTTATGCCTGTGATCCAAACTCAGCCTCATTTAAAAAAACATATTATCGCCTGGAAGCGGAACTTTTCTTTTTACGAAAATATATTAACGTGAGCAGTGGTACGATAATTCCGGTAAATGAACAAAAAGTTTACGACCAACTAAGCGCATATTATGTTTTAGATAAGAACGCATTCACTAAAGATGAAATCAAACTGCTTTTTGATCAATTGAAATCAAAATATGCGGCACGCATGGAAAGTTACATCCAATGTAAAGATCCCGGATGGGAAGATCTAATGTTAAAAATTAGAGAATTAAGGGATAACGTAAAAGGTGGTTTTGGCATAAAAGAGGCAGCCGAAACCATTAAAAACAGCTTCAATAAAGTTATCAATACTCCACTAAAAAGATCCGGAAACTTTCTTGGGGGGCTTTTGGATGGCAAAATCAATGGGGTCAGTCCATTACAGGCCTGGGGTGACATTATGCAGGAAATCAGTAGCAATGCGCCAACCGGTTATTCTTTTGATCGATTACAAACTGCCACAGTTACGGAGCAGTCCAGATATGACAATGCCATTCAAAAAGCAACCTATTTGGCTCAGTACGAAGCACTTTATAAGAATAGCTCCGCCGAAATTTTCTCCAGTATTATGGACCGTTTGACCAGTCTGGAGGGAATTATTACCAAGACCTTCAACTACATGAATCAAACCACCCAGTGCGCAAAGGGCTTGTTGGATAAGGCGTGCTAACAAGGTGGTAATGGCGTTGCAAGCAAAGCTCAGCTTGCGATAGAAATGAACACTTCGTGCATGGTGACATAAAAAAAACCCCTAATGACATAGGAGTTTTTTTAAGGCTTTCTAGGGCTTATAGTTAAAGTTCTTTCTGCAGCTTAGCGCTTTTACAAGCGTTTTCCCAATCGGGCTTCCGAAAAATGATTCGGTTGTCCCTTCCTCCCGGGCCATTTTTGGAGAGGAGCTTGCTCCGCTCGCGGTAGAAGTAAGCACTTCGCGCGTGGAGGATGGTTTAAGCTACATAGTCCCAGGGCGGTGGCCCAGACGACGGGACGCGCTCATGCGCACTTGCCAATTCAGTTTTGGCAGGGCTCAGTGGAGCACATACGAGAGAATTGTTCCTTTGAACTTTTCTCTCCATGTTATGTTTTCACTGGTTTGTGGGGATTTTTTTATTCCGGTCAATGTTCCGATAATTTCACTGTTATCAGTTCTGCAATACATGCAGCGTTCACATTTAGTGGAAATAGATATCCCGCAATTGAGACAATTAAAGATCATTCTTTAAGTTGGTTTGATTTTGTATGTAAATGAAGATGTTTTTCAATTTGTAGTACCCCTATTCAAGGACGTAGTGGTCCAGTTCGAACATTTTATCTGCTGGATCAAGCCGTTTTTTGGGTACAACATTACCGTCAGGATTCTTTGGGGAATCTGACTTTTTTGATTTGCCGGATGGGAATTCAGGTAACATCAGCTCTTTTGGATTTAAGGCCGGTGCTGCTTTTATTACTACATTTTCGTGTTGTTCGATATTTGGACTTTTTAAAGCATCTTCTTTCGTCTCTACTACGAGGTCGAGTGAAACTTGAGAAGTTTCTTTGGGAGTCAAACTCTTTCTGGACTTTGCTACAGACGTCTCCGCCTGCTCATCCAGAAAGCGACTAACATCGCTTTCACGGATCCGATATACCCTTCCCAACTTACTGGCCTTCAATTTACCTTGTTTTATAAATTTTAAGACAGTGAAGGGGTGCATTTGCAACTTCTGGGCAACCTGATCTGGAGTAAGAATATTTTCTTCCATCTAGCTCAACTTTAATTAGTAATAAGTCATTGGGGCTTGATTTAAAAGTTTTTAAACCTTTTAACCAATCCAAGACAATCTAACTAAAGTTTAACATTATTTTAATGAACAGACAATGATATAAACCTTTGTTTATTTATCTGGGATACTTATATCACAAACAACATAACTATTCAAGATTTTTAGCAAGTTAATTTAAGTCTAGGCCATTCTATTAAACTTTATTAAACAGTTTATCAACGAGTTTTGAACACCTTATGTACATTGCTTTGATTAAATTCTATTATATTTTAGGCAATTCTATTAAACTCTAGGCAATTCTATTAAATCTAATAGGGGTTGGTTTGAATCAATTTAAATATAAAAAAGCCAAACTCCGTTTAAAAGAGTTTGGCTAAATTTTGTATAAAATAACCCTTCCAGGGTTGAACTATATTATGGCTAATCTTAAGGAAGATTATTTTAGCACCTTTTTAAGCCATTGGCCCGTGTATGATGCGGCGACCTTGGCTACCTGCTCGGGTGTGCCTTTGGCGATGACTTCTCCGCCATTTTCTCCGCCTTCTGGGCCCAAATCAATAATGTAATCAACGGATTTAATCACATCAAGGTTGTGTTCAATACAAAGCACTGTATTGCCTTTTTCCACCAGCCTTTGCAGTACATCCAATAATTTCTTAACATCATCAAAATGCAAACCGGTGGTTGGCTCATCCAAAACATATAAAGTCTGACCTGTAGATTTCTTGGAAAGCTCGGTGGCAAGTTTAATACGCTGCGCCTCACCTCCGGAAAGAGTTGTAGCAGACTGGCCCAAATGGATATAACTCAAACCAACTTCATATAAAGTTTCCAGTTTGGCTTTGATATTTGGGATTGCCTGGAAAAATTCCAAAGCTTCCGCAACGGTCATTTCCAAGACATCGGCAATATTTTTTCCGCGATAAGTGACTTCCAGGGCTTCGTGATTATAGCGTTTGCCCTTACAAACCTCACATGGAACGTAAATATCAGGCAAAAAGTGCATTTCAATTTTTTTGATACCGTCTCCGGCACAGGCTTCACAACGACCACCTTTAACATTAAAGCTAAAACGTCCGGATTTATAGCCACGAAGTTTGGATTCCGGGGTTGATGCAAAAAGATCACGAACCTCGGTAAAAACGCCGGTATAAGTGGCAGGATTACTTCTTGGAGTTCTGCCGATTGGTGATTGGTCGATATTGATGATCTTATCAAGCTTTTCAATGCCTTCAATGCGTTCATGCTTCCCTACAGAGGTCTTTGTGCCGTAAATGACCTTGGATACCTCTTTGACCAAAATATCGTTTATAAGCGTCGATTTTCCAGACCCGGAAACACCCGTAACACCAATAAAAGTGCCAAGAGGAAATTCGGCGGAAGCATTTCTTAAGTTATGTTCACCGGCATTTACTATTTTTATATAACTGCCATTCCCCTTGCGGCGTTTTTTAGGAATTGAAATTTCTTTTTTGCCGCTTAAATATTGTCCGGTTATGGAATTTGGATTTTTCATAATTTCCGCAGGAGTTCCGGCGGCAATTACCTGCCCACCATCTTTTCCCGCGCCGGGACCAATATCCAAAATATAATCGGAAGCAAGCATGGTATCCACGTCATGCTCAACCACAATCACGGTATTTCCAAGATCACGCAAAGAAATAAGTGTCTTAATTAATTTTGCATTATCATTTTGATGAAGGCCAATAGATGGCTCATCCAAGACATAAACAACCCCAGAAAGACGTGAACCAATTTGAGTTGCCAGACGAATACGTTGCGCTTCTCCGCCGGAAAGGGTGTTTGCGGCTCGATCAAGCGTTAAATAAGAAAGACCAACATCCTGCAAAAAGCTTAAACGATTAAGTATTTCTTTTAAAATAAGACGCGCGATCTGCTCTTCCATCTCGCTCATTTTTAAACTTTGGAAGAAGTTGATGGCTTTGTTAACGGAAAGTTCGGTAGTTTGAATAATAGACTTATCATTCACTAAAACGGCCAGAATTTCGGGTTTCAAACGATTCCCGTGACAATCAGGGCACTTTAAAATCCGCATAAATTTTTCGATCTTTTTGCGGATATAGTCGGAATCGGTCTCCAGATAGCGACGTTCCAGATTTGGGATCACTCCTTCAAAAGTGGTGTTATATTCGCCTTTAAATGCGGAATCACCGGCGTTGTTGCCCATCTGAACCGTATATTTTTTGCTGCTATCGCCATAAAGAATAATTTTCATGATTTCCGGACTGAGCTTTTTGATCGGCGCGTTCATGGAAAATTTGTGAGTTTTGGCCACAGATTCCAGAATGCGGTTGTACCAAGTAAGATGCGAAGTTGTCGCGGACCAGGGCATAATCGCGCCTTCGGCCGGAGTAAGATTTTCATTTGGGATAACCAGTTTTGGATCAATTTCCAACTTGGTTCCAAGGCCATGACAGGTAGGACAAGCGCCCTGCGGACTGTTAAAAGAAAAGCTTCTTGGACTTATTTCAGCAATATTTACGCCACAATCCAGGCAGGCAAAATGTTCGGAAAAAGTTTGTTGGTCTTTAGTGTCGTTATCCATGATTGTCATGACACCTTCGCCGTGTTTAAGAGCAGTCTCAACAGAATCGGCCAAACGGGTACGATCCGGATTAGGAAGCTCAATCTCATCACCGGAAGACAGCTTCTGGAACAGCCTTTTCAGGTTTTTGACCACAAGACGATCAACCACAATATCAATCGAATGTTTTTTGTTTTCTTCGAGTTCGGGAATATCTAAAATGCTGACAACTTCGCCGTCAACGCGCACGCGGACAAAACCATCTTTTTTAATTTTTTCAAAAACTTTGACGTGACTGCCTTTGCGATCTTTAACAACCGGCGCAAGGAGGAGAATTTTTTTGTTTTCCGGCATGTTACCAACCGTATCAATGATCTGGCTGGCGGTTTGGCGCATGATCGGCTTATTGCAATTTGGACAGTGCGGATGACCGATTTTGGCGTATAAAAGACGTAAATAGTCGTAAATTTCGGTTACGGTTCCAACCGTGGAGCGCGGATTCCTGCTGGCAGTTTTTTGATCAATGGAAATTGCCGGACTTAAGCCTTCAATCGAGTCAACATCCGGTTTTTCCATCAATTGCAAAAATTGGCGGGCGTAGGTTGAAAGGCTTTCCACATATCTTCTTTGTCCTTCAGCGTAAATGGTATCAAAAGCGAGCGAAGACTTGCCGGAGCCGGAAAGGCCGGTCATAACCGTTAATTTGTCACGCGGAATTTCCACACTGATGTTTTTAAGGTTGTGGATGCGGGCGCCTTTAACAATGATTTTGTCGTGTTGCATGAGTGAAAATTCTTTTAGAAGTTCTAGGTTCAGTATTTATTTTCTTGCTGTGAACGCTTCGCCTGTTCGCTGCGGACTTGCTTTGTACGCGAAGCGGACGAATGTGCTCGCCCGTTTCGCCCTCGGTCGTTGCCCTCGGGTACGCCTCCGCGAAGGTCTCGCATCATGATGCTCGACCGGCTGCGCTCGCAATGTCACAGCAAGAAAATAAATACTGAACAAAGCATATAAAAAAATTTAACCTTTAGGTTAAATCTTCTTTAAATACAGCCAAGATAGGCTAGCACGGAATTTTAAAAAGGGCAAGAGCGTGTTTGGGAATTCTTCAGGTTAATGTTTCAAATGGGGGGCGCTTTCTACCAGATTTAATAATCTGTTTAGATTTATTTAATCTTATCCGTGCTAAGCTGGTTTAAAAGTTGATTGATGAAATAGTTATTTTAGTATACATTTGAAATGTACATTTAATTTACTATTCCTACATCCCATGATCAATATTAATGATGAAATGAAGCTTATTGGCGCTACTGAATTGCGTACTGAAGTCCCTAAATTGATTAACGATCTTAAAATGAAAACAGTTATTGTGACCAAGCGCGGCAAACCCGTTGCGGTCCTTCAAAACTACACCAAATATCAGGAAAAAGAAGATCTGCTGGACACTTTTGAAGACCTGGTGCTTGGCCATTTGGCTAAAGAGCGCCATGAAAAAAGTCAAAAAAGTGATTATATTCCCGCATCGGCCGTTTGGAAAAAACTTGGCATTTAACCTGACTACTACCTAAGGCTGATCAATATGTATGAAATCGTTTATCATTCACTGGTTCTGAAAGATGATTTTAAAAAAATCTCTAAAGCTGACCAAAAAAAGCTTGTTCGCGCCATTGATAAAAAATTGACGCAGGCGCCGGATGTTTTTGGTAAACCTCTCAGCGCAGAATTAAGAGGATATTATCGTTTACGCCTGGATCCTTACCGCGTAATTTATCGTATCGAAAAACAAAAAATCATTGTTTACGTTATTAAAATTGGCCTTAGAAAAGACCTCCTTGCTTATATCCAGGCCGCAAAAAGATTGGGGCTGATGAAGAATTGAATCAAAAATCATTGCGCTCATTTACTTGTGCGCGCGCACAGATTTTGGTGTGTTTTTTTGGCTGGATTAAGAGATATCCCATCGTTAGGCATCAGGTAATTTGTATTCTAAAATTCAATCTTTTGGGGAATTGTTTTTTTTACGGATTAGCCTGCCCTAGAATCTCTGGCTGCTGCTACTTTGGCTTCGGCGGATTCTTTTTCAAAATACAAAATTTCAGCCTCGTCACCTGTATGAGCTCTATAAATTCTTACGAGATATTTGTCATTTTCATTTTTTCCAAGCCACATTTCGTAGTAACCTAAGTCCTTTCCCTCTTTATCCGTATTTTCCTTAGTTAGCAATTCTTCTGCTTTCTCCGTTATTGGCTTAGGTAGCTTTTTAAAATCAGTTTTTTCTAGTTTATTTTTTTTATATCCTTCTGGTTTGATAAATTTACCTTTTTTGTTTTTTTCTTTTATTATTTTTATTTGCACTTGTTCCTTTGGGGCTTCTACACTTGCAGGAGCTGCGTCGGACGAAACTATGGATACTTGAGGCGCAGCAGCAGGTTCAGCGGCAACTGTTGGAGCAGGTGCTTGAGAAGCTGAATCTTCGGCAGGGCTTGCTGCAGGTGCCATTAAAGATTGACCTGTTGCTGGGATTTGTTCAGTAGTTGTCGTCGACCCTTCAGAAAATCTTTTTAAATCTGCCATAGTTAGCTTTGTGATTTTTTTCCAATCAATGCGAGTTTTATCTTGAGCCTTGTTTGTGACACCTCCAATGTTTGCCAAATGGTTTTTCACTAGATCAGGCCATTTTGATTGATCTTCTTCTGCACTTAATAATCTTTCAAGAATTGTTCTAACCCTTACTCTTAGATTTGTATTTTCAACTCGAGAAACAAAGTCGTTAGTGAAAATTGTTTTTGCATATTCTCTGTATTCTCTCCATTGCTTTTGATTTGAATCTGATTCTGGCCCCAGAATAACTCTTTTTTCTAAAATAGATAAACCCTCGGGAGCATTGTTAAGCGCCCATTGGACAGGACTTTGTAGAGCTGCGATTTTAGCATTTCTAGTGTCTTCATTTTTTTCGTCGCGAATGACAGGCTCCTGGAGTTTTAAATAAGTTTCATAACCCTTGAATGCTTTTGCTCCAGCAGAGTCACTATTATCTTTAAATTGGCGATTTGCTTCGAACATTAATCCCCAAATCCTGCCGGTAAATTTGGATGTATCGCTTATGTCGGGGCTATTCTCATTAAATCCCTGGTCTATGCAATATTGAACGCTTCCTCTTGGGGCTGCCTTGAGAACTTCTCCATTGGGCCCACCGTCTTCTAATGTTTCATATCCCCCGTCATGAAAAGTATCGACAAAAGACATGTAATTTGCCCCACCGGTCATTGATTTGTTTTGAGCCTTTTTTGCTTCTTCGACAAAATCTTTATATTTTGCGGCCGCAGCTTCGGGGCCTTCGGTTTCATAAATTACTTGCAACATTGTTTTTAAGGCACTCTTCATTTGCTCACTTGACCAAGTACTTTCCTCCCTTTCCGGTTCTTTCCTTACTCCACTTGCATCAATATAACTTGGTTTTTTGATATAAGGGATCGTGGCTTGATCATCGAAACTGGTAACTCCTCCAATAATAACTTCGTCAATAGGCCGTAATGATACGGATTTATCATAAAATTTACCAACGGCACCGTACATAAATTTATCAAAATCCTCATCTGATTCACCGAAGGGCTTGGCAAGATTAGAGCGATATCTTTCCTGCATTTTTAGATCTTGCGGCAAAGCATCAGACATCTCTTTTGCTGTTTGCTTGGCATTTTCCGTAATTTTAGCATTTGATTCAGCTAATTTACTTTGTATTGCTTCTAAAACTTTGGCTTTTAGCCCCGCCAATGCATTCTTATATTCAGACCTTGTTTTTTCGACCTCATCCAAATCGGCATTCTCAGCCTTTTCGGCAAGGATGGCTGCAATATTTTTTCCCATTAATTTTCCGATGTGATTATCGATGGCTTTTTCTACTTCGGTTTTTTGTTCTTCCCAATTGATTACAACATCTCGTTTTGAAGGCAGAGCCTTCTCTCCGGCTTCGGCTAAAGGATGCTGATATTCTTGGACGTTGACCTCATAACAAAACCTCCTTGAGGTCAGATTAATTTTGTAATTAAAGCAGGTGATTTTCTTTATCATAGTTATATTTGTTTGAGGATATTTTCAGCCTCACTGAGGTCTTTTTGTTCTAATTTATTTTGTTTATTTTTTATTAATTTTTCGGAATATTTTTTGTAAATGCCTGATCCTTCGGCCTCGAAATCATTTAATAACCGATTTTTTTTAATAATAAAATCCTGGATTATTTTGTCATTAACATATTTTTCCTGAATAACGACAGGATAAAGTCTCATCAATAAAGTTTTATTTTTTTCAGAAATGGCTTTTTCAATCTGCTGAATATCCATCCTGGAAAGATACTTCATAGCTTTTGAACTATAGAAAAGCTCTTGAAAATTTTGGATAGAAAACGGTTTTATAATTGTGCTTTGCGTAGCCATAAAATTTGTTTTTGAATTTCTTTTTATTTTACCATAAAATGGCCGGATTTACAAATCAGCTTCATTAAAAATGCCTTAAATTGGAGTGGAATTTATATTTTCATTTCCTTGCCTATCATTTCTTCCATTTCCGGATGCTTTTTTTGATGGATGTAGAGCTCTGTTCTTCGGCGAATGAAGTCTTCGGCGGTGCGCACGAATTCGTGGTCTATGCCGTAGAAAAGTTGGGCCCAAATGACCGGCGACTGTGAGATAATGCGCGATGCAGGATCGAGCTGCGTTGGTACGTGCTGCGATTTTGACTCAGTTTTGTCCGTGGATCTGTGCCCGGGCACAGATTTATTTGTTTTAGCCGGGTGCTGGCCAAAATGCTCCTCCAAATACGGCAAAAACTGGTCAATTTGGCTACCATAGGTGTTGAGTAGATTGTCGGCGATATCCGGATCGAGCGCTTGTAATTGCGATTTTTGGGCAAGTTTATGTTTTTTAAATTCGGCGAAATTTTGTTCATGGAAATTGCTGCCCGGAAGTTTTTGGTCGGCGGTATGGCATTTAGAAGCTCTTTTTTGGGCCACCAAATCCGTAACTTTTTGGGCCAATCTGCGATAGGTGGTTATTTTTCCTCCAACAACGGAAATTAGCGTCCCGTTATAGCCAATCTGGTCAGTTTTTAGCTTGTATTCGCGGGTAACGGCTCCTTCCTTTACGCCCTCAACATGCAAAAGCGGACGCAATCCCGCATAATCGGCAACAATATCGCTTAATTTTAATTTTTTTTCCGGAAATAAACGATTGAGTTCGGTAAGCAGATAATCACGATCACCGTCATTAGCCTTCACCTCATCAGGATTTTTTTGATAGTCGGTATCGGTAGTTCCAACCAGCGAATATTCGCCCCAGGGGATCACGAAAAAGACACGTCCATCATATTGTGCGCCAATCAATAAAGCCTGCTCATTGGTAATTTTTGGGATGAAAAAATGAATGCCTTTGGTTAGGCGTAGGTTGGAATAAGGACTTTTGAGAAATGATTTAGGAGAATTGGAACCATGCTGGTTTTCCTTGCCCGGCTGACTTGCTTCATCTTGCTCCTCTTCCACATGCCATTTTTTAAGATTTTGATCGAGCCACGGGCCGGTGGCGTTAACGATAATTGGGGCGATGTAAGTCGTTTTTTCGGCTGTGAGCACGTCCTGGCAAACCACTTCAACGCCGTCAGCACGCTCTTCTCTGGGCTTCCCATTTTTTCCGTCGATGGAAAAATGCGCTTTAATAGTCGCCACTTCGGTATAGTTTTTAACGGTCGCACCATGTTTGGCAGCATCCTGAATATTGGCCAATACAAGCCGTGCGTCATTGGTTTGAGCATCATAATAAATTCCGCCACCTTTCAAGCCTTCTTTTTTAAGATTGGGAATAAGTTTCAGAACTCCCTTTTTGCTGAGGTTTTTGTGCCATTTAAGATTCTGGAATCCCGCCATCAAATCATACAAAAGCATGCCAAGCTTCACGAGCCACGCCGGGCGTTTATCGCCTTTATAAACAGGAATCACAAAGCCGAGCATGTGGACCAGCTGTGGCGCGATTTTAGTGAGGATTTTGCGCTCGTGGCAGGCCTCCCAAACCAGTTTAAAATCGTAATTTTCCAGATAACGGATGCCCCCGTGAATGAGTTTGGTGGATCTGCTGCTTGTGCCATAGGCAAAATCGTCCTTATCCACAAGCAGGACTTTAAGGCCGCGCATAGCGCTGTCACGGGCAATTCCCGCGCCATTGATGCCGCCGCCGATGATGATTAGGTCGAAGTGGGTTGGATTGGCCTTATGCGTGGTGGTATCGGATTGTTTTTTGGAAGGGCTGGTATTCACGCGATTAAAAATTAATAATTTCACCAATATTTTTAAGAATAAGTTCCGGCTTGACTTGGCTTTTTTTAGCCATTTTCAAGGTCGTTTCCCCACTTAAAACCAGGGCGCTTGTGATCCCGTAATCGTTGGCGCCTTTTATGTCTGTGTAAAGGCGATCGCCGATCATGATCATCTCGTTTTTGGTGCATTTAAGTCGTTTTTGGAGTTGCTGGTAAATGATTGGCTGCGGCTTGCCAATGATGACGGGCTTGCGGGTGGTTGCGCGCGCCTTGGTTGCGTCTCCCTCTTTAGCCTGATTGGTCGCAGAGAAAGCTGTTTCAAAGGCATTTAGCAATGTGCCAATATCAGGATGAAATCCATCGGTAGTGGGCACAAGCGTGTCCGGATGAGTCGCATAAAAAGGCACTCCGGCCATGATGTAATCGTAAGCGATGCAGAATTTTTGGTAATTGAAAGTGGTGTCAAAAGTAAGAACTACTGCTTGAGGCAGGGCTTTCGAGCGCGCAGAACTTTCTTTAAAAAAGCTGATCGCTGAACTCATTTCCGGGTCAGGTCGTTGCGCATTATGCGCCGTTGATTTTTTTGAAGATTGTGATGAATGCGTGTGCGCGCGCACAGATTCATGGCTGTTTTCTGGCTTATTTAAGCTATTTTGAGTTTTATTTTCTTCGTCAAGCTTTATAAGTTCAAATCCCGCCTCTACAAATTCACGCTCAACTTCCGGCGTGGCCATTAAAAAAATCCTGCGCAAACCTTGCTGCTGTAGATATTCAATCGTTGCATTCAGACTCGTATAGATTTCATCTTCTTTTGGAGCCAGCCCAATTTTGTTTAGCTTCTGCAGATATTCGGCTGTGCTTTTGGAAGAATTATTACTCAAAAAAATCGGTTTGCGCCCGCTATCACGCAAAGTTTTAATAAATTTTTTAGTGTATGGGAAAAGTTTAGAACCGCGGTAAAGCGTTCCATCCAAATCCAACAAAAAATATTTTTTATACTGGAGAATAGAATTTGGCACAAATAAATTGGTGAAGGCTTGTTTTTAGCCCGCTTATTGTATTCTTTTTGAGATAACTCCTCAAACAAATCTAATGGTCAGCTTTTTCCCAAAAATCCTGCCAATTTTCATCAACTGTTTCGTTCGGTTGTCACCAATCCATATTCCTTGTGATCCTCTTTTTTTTCAAGCAGATAACTCAGCAAAATGTAACCGGCGGTCAGGTATGGAACAATCAAAAAGGTCCAGTTCATCTCTAAAAATAGATTAAAAAGGGCATGCAAACCAATCGCAATCAGCAGGCCTTCCATCATTTTTTCTTCTTTGAAACGGACGTCTTTTTTAAAATGGAAAATCCTGGCCATGGTTCTAAAAATCGGCCAACGTTTTTTGTTATGCTCATCCTGTAAAACCGGTCCCGCAAACTGGGCAAGGCCATAGTAATAGCCCAAAACTCCCGAAAACATTAAGTGGGCAAAAGTTGAAAATAGTGAGCGGAAAACGAAAGGATAAAAAATATTTTCCGGACCACGGTTGGTAATAATCGTATTAAAATAAATGATGTTTTCGATGAAAGCAAAGCCAAGCGCGGCAGTTACCGCAATTTCAATCGCATCATCAACGGAACAGATTTTTCCGCGATCTGTGGCTTTCATAGCCCAAAATTTGGTCACCTCTTCAATCACTCCAACAATCAAAAATGTCAAAATAACTTCAAGTGGAATAAGGCCAAAACTCGCAAATCCAATCAGATCGTCCTTGAACGGATGCGTGTATTGGAAGGCATTAAGCCAGGGAAAGTATTGCCACATGTATTTGTAAACCATTAGCGGCGCAACCGAAACTGCGCCTGCAATAAACGTAATCAGCGACATGCTTTTTTTACCGACCTGTTTTTTATAAAAAATGTAGCCCCAAATGCAGGCCGGAACGATGGCCAGAAGAATGGAAAGGGCGATTTTAACAAAATTTTCTGTAAAAATACTGGTGAGAGCTGTGGGCATTTTGATTTTGTTTTTATTTTGGATTCGGCTTTTGACGTTATGTTATTATAACACCTTTCGCCGATTTTTGCCAGGATTTTAAAAAGGCCTTAGAATGGCTGATCTTCCACAGCCGCGTGCATTTTATTTGCAATTTTTGTTTTTAAATTTAACTGCTGATGTTGGCGAATAGTTTTTTCACCGAGATTGAGGTCGGCGGCGAGGTCCGGTTCGATTTCATGAGTTGCCGTAATAATGGTTTGATGCGTTTGAATGGCTTCCAACAGCATTCTTTGGCGACTACCATCAAGCTCGGAGAAAACGTCATCCAATAAAAGTAAAGGCTTTTGGCCGGATTTTTGCTGATAAAATTCAAGCTCCAAAAGTTTAAGACTTAGCAGCAATGAACGATATTCCCCGCGAGAAGCATGCTGTGAAAGTGGCAGCCCATTCAGGTAAAACACCAGGTCATCACGGTGCGGCCCGATGCTGGTGTGTTCGGATTTGAAATCTTTAGGTTGAGCGGCCTTGAGCGCTTTTTGATAAGCTTCCTTAATTTGTTCGAGTGAAATGTTGCTGATGGATTCCGCTGTTGTGCGGGAATCCGCCGTACTTGAAAAATTTGTTTTTTTTGCGGAATCACCTGTTGGCAAATAATCACCCAAACAATGTTGATAGTGAGCGGTAACTTCCTCATTCCCCTGCGAAATTTTTCGGTACTGCGCCTGCAAATTTTGATGAAAAAATTCAATTGATTTGGCGCGTTCCTGAATCAGAACACTGCCGTTTTCAATCAGCTGCTCGTCCCAAATTTCCACGTCGGCAGCTTTGGCATATCCATCTTTCAACTGATGCAAAAGCGTGTTTCTTTGATCCAAAATACGACGATATGCCCGCAAAGCCTGATAATATTTTTTGTTGATTTGAAGATTCAAAATATCCAGATAACGACGGCGTAAATCCGGCCCCAGATAAAGCATATTCAAATCTTCCGGATGAAAAAACACCACCTGAAATGAGCCGATAAAATTGGCGGCACTGGTCTTAACACCATTTTTTTTGTGAACCTTGCCAGGATGCGGAGGTCGACCTAAAAAAACCTCAAGCTCAAAGGGCTGGTTGTAGCTGGAATTGAAAAATTGAGATAGCCCCGTGGTGGAATTGGCGCTCAAACTGTCAGCGGTTCGTTTTAAAAATTCGGCATCTGCAGCGGGGTGTCCTGTAGCGCGGTTCGACGCGGCATCTACCGCAAAAAAGCCTTTAACACGCCCAAATTCGGTTTCCCACTGGACCATATCTTCGTGATTATTGGTGCGAAAAGATTTGGTCAGCGCCAACAAATAAATGGCTTCAAGAATGTTAGTTTTGCCCTGCGCATTTTCGCCCACGATGTAGGTTACGGGCTGACTTGAGTCAAACTCGAGCTCGAATTTTTGGTGATTACGGAACTGTTCTAAAATGAGTTTTTTCAGATGCATGGTGGAGTTTTAGCGGGGATGCGCGTAAGAAATTTCAGGGTACATGGGCGTGTTTTGCGCGTTGTTTTGCGTGTGGCTCCCTTATAGCATCCACTAGCCCCATGGTCAATTTTGAATCCCTAGAGTCGCATGCTTTGAAAGGCATTTGGCCCAAAGTCGACTCTGCCCAAATGCTCTGATTTTTTGTACATGTCGATCACGCGGGTGGGGCTCTAAATCTCTGCACTTTCCGATCACGCGGGGAAAGCTCTAAACCGTTGCACAACCTGATCAATCACATACTTTGCTTTGCCGATTTCGCTGGTTACATCAGCCGATTTTCGGACTTTCCACAACCTTGGCGACAAATCTTCATTTTCAATTAGTCCCAAATGTGCAATGCGTTCGTGTGCCTTGCATAAGCCATAAAGCCGATCAGAGTCGTGAACATTTTCGAGCGCAAATCTTTGCGTGTGGTGTTTGATGTTGAGTTTTTTATTGCAGCCCGGAAACGCGCACTGGCCGTTGGTTCTTGAAGTAACATATCGGTCGATTTTGGCCGGAATATGCCGCGAATCGGTCTTCACCGGATCCGGTTTTTGCTCTTCAAGATGTTCTTCACGCATCTGCAAAAGTTGTTTCATCAGATCATTCCAGTCACCATTTTCGCCTTTAAGTTTTTCCAGTTGAGCCAGAATTTCCGGATCAAGCTGCATGGCCACAAGCTTTTTGACGGATTGAAAAGTTTCTGGCGTATTCGGGATTTTCGGGACGTCCCAAGAAATATCCTCAGATTTTGGCTCAAATAAGCCAATTTGATTTTGGCCGGTTTCATTGTTTGTATGATGCAAGTTTTTGTTTTGCAAATTTTCAGTATCGAAATTTTCAACTTTCTTAAATTCTTGAACGTAGGTTCTTAAGGTGTGATTGCTCATTTCCATCGCTTTTTCAGCCCAGAAATTCGCATCTTCTTGAGTCGCGATTTTCACTAATGGCCGAACCGCATTAATTCCTTTTGTTTCCACAACTTTCAGCAAAGCCGGTTTGTCTTCAATTTTCTTCAAAACCCACAAAGCATCATCGACCGAAGGATGGCTCATCCCCGCCAACTTTGCCGCATATTCGTAAATGTCCCTGAAACCTTTTTTCTTCCAAATTTCGTACTTTTCGATTTCTGGAAGCAGTAAAGAGCACTTCCAAATCCATTCCTTGGCGTTCCTGCCAAACGTTACAAATTTTTCATGCAGAATTTTTTCCTGAACCGTTATTTTTTGAAGATTTGTTTGCATATTTTCTTGGGTTAAATTTTGAATAAAATTCCATGTATGTCATATCCAAATTTTCCCTCTGTTTAGGCAATAAATCCACACTAAATCCTCAAATCATGATGACTAATTTGATAGATATTTTATGGGTGAGTGTATACTCACCTTAACCATTTCTTTTCAGTAAATTTTGCATTCGTAAGTAATATTGTATTACGATTGTTTACTAATTACTTTTCTATAATTTATGCGATCCATATTGAACATTGACCTCCGAGACAAAAAACCAAAAGAAGAACTCATCAGTGAAGATGAACTTTTAAATATGGCAAAAATAGCTGAACAAGAATATAAAACCGGCAAAACCAAAACTCTTAAAAGCCTAAAAGATTTGATGTAAGCCTATATCGGTTGGTTTTCACGCACCATGAAAATCCATTTTATTTGATTATTTTGACGTACAAAGCACCTTTAGCTAAACTCATCGGTGTCTAATCAGTCTGAATTTTTAAAAAACTACGATAATGAATGATACCAAGCAAAAATCACCGGAAGAAGAAGAGCTCCACGGCATGCGCCATACTTGCTCGCATATGCTGGCGCAGGCGATTTTGGAAATGTTTCCGGATGCCAAGTTGGCGATTGGGCCAACCATTGAAAATGGCTTTTATTATGATTTTGATTTGCCGCGAACTTTGATTCCGGAAGATTTGGAACTTTTACAGGGAAAAATGGAAAGAATCGCTAATGAAAGACAAATTTTTGAAAGATTGGAAGAGCCTGTTGAAAAAGCGATCGAGTTTTTTAAGAAAGTTGGACAGCCTTATAAAATGGAAATTGCGTCGGATCTTAAAGATGGAGGTGAAAAAATCGTGACCTTCTATGAGAACCGTTTGCCGGCTAATTATAAAGGTAAAAGCGGTAATCCCGGTGATCTTAAATTTTCGGATTTGTGTCGCGGTGGGCACACTGAAAATACCGGAAAAACAGGTGTATTTAAGTTAACAAAAATTGCCGGAGCGTACTGGCGCGGTGATGAAAAACGTCCGATGTTACAGCGTATTTATGGTGTTTGTTTTAAGACCAAACAGGAACTCCATGATTATTTACAACATCTGGAAGAAGCCAAAAAACGCGATCATCGCAAACTCGGCAAAGAACTTGAACTCTTTACGATTATTGACGAAATTGGCCCGGGCATGCCGCTTTTTTATCCTAAGGGCGCAATTTTAAGACGCACTTTGGAAAACTATATTACCGAATTGCAGGAACGACGTGGTTATTTGCCGATCTGGATCCCACATATCACCAAAGGCCGTCTTTATGAAATTTCCGGACATCTGCAAAAATATGACGCAATGTATCCGCCAATGTCTTTGCAGGATGAGGCTGATTATTATTTGAAGCCGATGAACTGTCCGCATTTTATGATGCTTTATAAGAGTTTGCCGCATTCTTACCGTGATCTTCCGGTGCGTTATGTTTGCACGACCACCAATTATCGCTATGAAAAATCCGGAGAATTGAATGGACTGACCCGCGTTCGCGCGCTGACACAGGACGATTGTCATGTGTTTATGCGACCGGATCAGATCGGGCAGGAGATTAATTTGATGCTGGATATGGTTGCGGATGTTTATAAAACTTTTGGTTTTAATGATTTCTGGGTGCGCATTTCTACGCATGATCCTGCCAATAAAGAAAAATATATCGGCGATCCCGAGATTTGGAAAAACAGTGAAGCGGCGCTACAAGACTTGATTGAAAAACGTGGTTGGAAGCATGAAATCGGCGTGGGAGAAGCGGCTTTCTATGGACCTAAACTGGACTTTATTTTCAAAGATGTTTTGGGCCGTGACTGGCAACTTTCCACGATTCAGTTGGATATGAATTTGCCGCAAAGATTTGACCTTGAATATGTAACTGCTGAAGGTGGCAAAGAAAGACCGGTAGTTGTCCACAGGGCTATTCTTGGCTCTACTGAACGCTTTTTAGGTATTTTGATTGAGCACTTTGGTGGTTCTTTCCCAACCTGGTTGGCTCCACTTCAGGTGATGATTTTGCCGGTTTCGGAAAAGCATCTTGAATATGGTCGAAAACTGCATGAAGATTTTTTGGACAAAGGCATTCGCGTTGAAATAGACGAAAACAATGAAAGCCTTGGCAAAAAAATTCGCGCGGCCGAACTTAAAAAAGTGCCTTACATGCTGATCGTGGGCGACAAGGAAGTGGAAAGTGGTGACGTTTCCGTCCGCAGCAGAAAGACCAAAGATCAAACTACAATGAGTAAGGATGAGTTTGCGTCAAAGATTCTGGAGGAAACAAAGACCAGAAGTTTGTAATCGCAAATAAAGCTCGCTCAGCTTGCGGTAGAAATAGGCACTTCGCGCGTGCTTGAATAAATTAAGCAACGTCTGATTCATCGTCCGCTCTGTCATCATCTGGAGATTGCTCAGCTTCATCAACTGAACCTGCTTTCGGTGGAGTTGTTGATGGGCGTACCCGACTGATCGGTCCTCCTTGTCCGTGAATTTTTTCTCTGGTTTCCCCACTAAGCCTTTTGATCGTTCTGAGCACCTTTGCATTATCCTTCTCTGTTCTACCGGGAATTCCGGAAATCCCTTTTAAGAGCAAAATTCTTTCTGCTTGCGTCAAGCCTTTGGATAACTGATCATTAGTTAAAAATGCAGCAAATGATTCTTGGTCGATAGGTTTATAGAAACTATGGTTATGTCTATTACGCAAAGCTAGAGCCTTGATACGGGCCTGTTGATAAGCCACTAGGTCAATTGGGTATCTATCCACCCCACTTTGGGGAGATTCATCATCGCGCCCACTTTCCGGGCCTTGTTTTTCAGGTGATGTATTTCCATGGTTCATCTCAATTTTGTTATATTTTATTAAATCTTTTCTATTTTACACCTTTCGTGACTTATGTCAATGTCCGCCGGTGGTTTGATGTTGGCTTGATGTGGTCGACCTGGTCTTTCTGTGGCTACTACCTTGCTGAAGTTTTAAAGCTTCCACTGTTCATGACAATTTTTCGAGCAGTTTGTCTGGCGGCTATTTTTTCACGTTTTCTGTAGGTTTGTGAACCGTAAACTACTGCAGGATGCAGAATATGGTCTATGACAGGCGCTTCACGCTTGGCACGATATTTTTTGTATGAGCTTTCGGTGTTATCACTGACACTGTAAAGCAAAAAATCCTTTAAGTTTTGAACAACCGTTATTTCAAAATTCATCCTGGTTTGATCTTTACCAACAAAGGCATATCCGGACATATTTTCCCTATTGTGTGCGGGAAAAGCGCTGTTTTCATTTTGCTCTTTTTCTTCGGTGAAGCGTGTCGTTTTTTTACCATCAGTCATGAAATTTCTGGCAAAATATTTACGCAGATCTTCATAATCTGCCGGATTAACCGGAATAATGCTGGTGCGCACCAAGTCGGTAAAATCCGGATGTTTTTTTCCTTCACGAAGAAAATTGGATATTATGGAAAAAAGATCTTTATCGTGAAATAATTGTTCATTTTCGTTGGCATAAAAATAAACAGGAATTGTTTTTGGCCCCTCATGGGTGGGAATAGTTACAGTAGTTTGATAAAATTTCTTGTTCTCGATTTCGTGCAGTACCGAGCCATCTTCACCTGTATTTTTCTCGGCTGGTCGATCCTGAAGAGATTTTTCATCAGTTATAAAATCATACCTGTTACCGTTGCTTCCGTTTGGATTTTCTTTAACTCTAAAAGAGATTGTTTTAATTTTCTCTTCGGTCAGCTCGCCCATCTCAAGAAATTCAATAAAGAAATCTCTAATGGCATCACGATCCTTGATTCGATTTTGAACATCTCTAATGTTGGCACATTTTCTAACGATTATCATGTATTTTAAAACGGTTCCGGCTTCATGACTTAACACTTTTAAAACATTGGATCTTCCATGCTTTTTTATTAATGCTTCCTGCCGCTCTTTTGGAAGTTTCCGCAATAAATAAACAGGTCTAATGCTCCACTGTAACAGCTCTTCAACATTGTCAGAAGCCATTATTTCTTTCGTGAAATCATATTCTTTTCTGACCGGATCATTTTGATCAGTGTCGGCAAAAAACTCATTAAAGCTCCATTCAATAAAATCCTTGGCCTGTCCAAGATCTTTAGCCAGTGTTTCCCGGTCATTATTACTGGTGTAATGTCTAAGCAATGGGGCCCGATGTTCCGGTTTTGCCAAAAGAAATTTCCAGACAGCTTTTTTAATGGTTGGTGCCGAAATTACTTTTTCCATTCCACGTTGATTGGTACTTGTAAATTCATCAAAATCGGGCTCATCACTCATTTCCGCGGCACGGGCATCAGCAATTACCGGCTCAAAAAATCTGGTCCAGACTTTGTCAAAATCCGCTTCGTTTTCTCGAGGGAATCCATTGGAATCCTGTGGTAAATTTGCATCTACCGCTCCACGAATACTATCCGTGGATGTTTCGGTCTGATCTTCGGTTCCAAGAAACCACCGATAAAGCTCATTATGAATAACATGTTCATCTAAAATTTCATTTTCATTCAAAAATTCAATAAATTTCTTAATGTTTCCCGTATTCGCTATTACTTCAGTGTTTTTCCGTGATATCAGTCGTGGGAAAATATACTCTTTCATAAATTCTTCCGCGTCTGCTCCAAATTCTTCACGAAAAGTTTTTTTGGAAATATGCGCGGCAGTTTCATTGATTTTTTCAACCAGGAGTGCCTTAAGTTCACTATCAAACAAGTCAATAACTTTCAAATCGGGATATTGCTTCTTCAATTTTTGTAAATTTTGATAGAGTGAAGCTATACTTTTTTCATATCTATTTAAAAATTTGAGAAGTTTTGCTTTTGCTTCCTGAAACTGCGGATCTTCCGGCGTTAATGGGTTTTCAATATTTTCAGTCGGCGCTTGAATGTTCTTGATAAAATCGGCAGCCAAAGAAGTTGCAAATCCATTGCGGAAAATTGCCATAAATTCGTGCTCGAGCATGCCATATTTCGTAAACGCACGTGTGACCAGGTCTCTGATTAAGCCCTTGATTGGTGCGTCAGGTTTTGAATTCAATTCTTCAGCATAATCTGAAAGATCAGCGAATTCCGGGCTTTGCACAATGCGGTGAGGCAAATCTATTTGTTCCGCTAAATTAATCATTATAGTTAAATCATAAAAAACCTCTTTCCGTGAAGAGATTCATTGTTTTTGAAACTTTCATTGGCATTCATTCTATGAATTTTCAAAAAAGTGTCAAGGGCTTTTTCACTGAAGGGGCGCAAGAGATTTTGTTATGCTTAAGCCTTTGCTGGTAAGATGACAGAAGGTTGGTTATTTACCTGCGTATGGTTAAGCATTTTCAAAAAATAAGCACTTCGTGCGTGCTTGATGAAGTGATTGAGTTATTGTGGTTAACGGTTGTTTTTGCTTTACCCTTGGTCTTTTTGCCGAGTCTTTACACCACCTTTGAAATACCAAAAGTGGTGCTTTTTAGGGTGGTGACCTGGATTATGCTTTTGCTGTTTTTGATCAGGATCGGCAGGCATGGGATGAAATTTGGCAGGTCAAAAATGATCAAATGGCTTTGGATTTTTGGCGGAGCGTTTTTGACTTTTTATCTATTGGCGACAATCTTTTCGACGTCACCGATTGTTAGTATTTTCGGCTTTTATCCACGCTTTCAGGGGCTTTATACTTTTTCGTGTTATGTAATTTTCGCGCTGATTGTTTTTCTGCAAATTGGCTCACAGGCCGATAAAACCAGTCGCGAAACCCAAGTTCGGCGAATCATAAAAACCATTTTTATTTCGGTGAGTCTGGTTTCGGTAATTGCGCTTTTGCAAAAATTTTTGCCGGGATTTTTGGCTTTCTGGAACGATCAGGCTTTTGAAGGCAGAATTTATGGAACCATGGCCAATCCAAATTATTTGGGCAGTATTTTGGTAATGATTATTCCGTTGATGCTGATACGGCTTGTGGAAAACGAGGAAGAATCAAAGAAAAATAGAGCCACCTCAAAAAACATTTTTACAAAAACCATGCTTGTTTTGGCGCTTCTGCTAAATTTTACGGCACTTTATTTTACATATAGTCGCGCGGCTTTTGTGGGGCTTGCCATAGGTCTGTTTTTTGCATTTTGGGTAATGGCAAAGAAGAAACATTCACCGGGAGTATTTTGGGTAACAGTAGGAGGAATTTTGGTAATAGTTGGATTTGTGGTTGTTGTGAATCTTTTTGGGCAGAACTGGAAATCAACTTTTCTGGAGAGACTAAAATTTCAGGGTCAATATACCGTTTCCGCGGAAACCCGCCTGGAGCTTTGGCCGGCTGTAACACGCCAAATCTTGGCTAGACCTCTGCTTGGTTATGGGCCGGAAACTTTCGCGTTAACGTTTCCAAATTTTGCCCCTAAAAATATCAACACTTCACCATTAAAAGGTGCATATCCCGACCGTGCTCACAATGAAATTCTGGATATGGCCGTGCAAATTGGCATACCCGGACTTATGGCCTATCTGGGATTTTTAATTTTATTTTTCGTTATCGCGACAAAAAAAATCATCAATGATAAAAGCCAATCATCCTGGTATTATTTGGGATTATTAAGCGGAATTCTGGCCCTGTTTGTTTCCAATCAATTCGGATTTTCGGTTACCACGTTGTGGGTTTATTTCTTTCTGTTTGTGGCTGTATTGCTGCAATATCTACCGCCTGACGATAACAGCAAGAAGCTTGCTCAGCGGCTGTTTGCAAAATCAAAGCCGACTATCCCGGACACTTCGCACTCGGCTGTTGGCCTCGTCGAAATGGGTACTTCGCGCATGCGGATAAATATTTTTTTCAAAATCATATTTGTTTTATTGGTACTTGGTGCGGGATCCTGGTTTGTCTTTTTTCATGATGTGCGCCTGATTGAAGCGGATCTTTTGTATCGAAAAGGAGTAGACATATCAAACAATAATCCCGATAATCATAATTCTGAAGTTTATAGTCAATACCTGCAAAAAGCGGCTTTGTTACAGCCAGATCAGTATCAACGATGAACCTTTTGACAATAGCCCGTTTGAAAAAACCGGGGGTTGACTTTTTAAAAATGCAACCTAAAATGCATGGCTAGTTCATCCAAATTAGTAATTGCTAATTCTTAAATTAAGTAAAAGTGGGAATCCAAGACCTAGAAATTCATCTTTCACCAAAAACGGTTTTCCAAATTGCACCTGGAATTCCGGTTACCAATACAGTTATTACGATGTGGGTTGTAATGGCGATTTTGATTGGGCTGGCTTTGGCTGTTCGTCTGACATTGAAGTTTGTTCCTAAAGGGTTCTTCCAAAATTTTGTGGAATGGTCGCTTCATGGCCTTTATAACTTTATGGAAGAAGTTGGCGGAAAGGCCGCAAAGAAGCATTTCACGATTTTTATAACTTTCTTTTTGACGATTCTTTTTTCCAACTGGCTTGGGATTGCCATGGGTTTAATCGCTGAAGAATCAGGTTTTTTACGCGCCCCTACCAGCGACTTGAATACCACGGCCGCTTTTGCGCTTGTGGCCTTCATTTATTTTGAATATCAGGGAATGAAATCACATGGTTTTTTGGGACACCTTGGACACTTTGTGAATTTAAAAGCCCTTTTCACCGGAGGTGGAATGGGAATTATTGACTTCTTTGTTGGACTTTTGCATATTGTTTCGGAATTGGTTCGTCCGCTTGCGCTTGCTCTTCGTCTTTTTGGAAATATTTTTGGAGGAGAAATCGTTTTAACTGTGGCATTCTTATTGATTGGGCCGGCCTTCCCTCTGCCATTTATGGGTCTTGAAGTTATTATCGGTTTGATTCAGGCGTTTGTATTCTCGGTTTTGTTCTTAACATTTACGACCCTGAATACGGCTCATGAAGAAGAAGACAATGAAGTAATTGCTCCTACCAAAGAAGAACAGTCTGCTCCTATCGACGTCATTGTTGGTAGAGCGCAACATGGAAAATCCGGTGTACCGGCATAATAGCTTGATGCTGGCTTTTAAGGATTGATTAATCATCTTAAAAGCCGCCACTGAGAGATTATCTCACATTTATTTCTTAACTCATTTAAAATATGAGTCTTACTACTCTCGCTGCAGCCATCGCAATTGGTCTAGGCGTATTAATGCCAGCGTTCTCAATCGGTCGTATCGGTTCAAAAGCTGTTGAATCCATTGCTCGTCAGCCGGAAGCTGCTGCAAAAATTCAGTTGAATATGATTCTTTCTGCGGCTTTCGCTGAAGGTCTTGGTATTTTCTCTTTCGTTATCGCTATTTTGATCTTAAATAAAGCTTAATAGCTTTATGGAAATGGCTTATTTGTTTAAAAATTTATGAACGAACTAATATTCGCCCAGATTGCTCTGGCATCCCCTGCGGAAGCTACAGAGAACATTAATGCTGAAAATGCCCAGGCAAAAACCGGAACTGAAGCTCAAACGCTGGTTCCGGAAAAAGAGCATGAAACTCAAGGGCTTTCAATTCAACCGGTTGTGGTGCTCACACAGGTTTTAAACCTGTTGATATTGATGCTTGCTTTGTATTTCATTCTTTACAAACCTCTTCTTAAGATGATGACCGAGCGTGAGAAGAAAATAAAGGATGGCGTTGAAAACGCAGATAAAGCAGACAAAATGTTAAGTGAAGCTACCGTTACTCAGGCTGAAATTGTTAAAAAAGCCAATATGGAAGGCCAGCAGGTTATGGAGAAAGCTCGCAAAGCCGGTGAAGAACTCAAATCCGGAATTGTTGGAAACGCCCATACCGAAGCCGGCCAAATCATTAAGTCCGGCCATCAATTGGTTGAAATGGAAAAATCCAAAACTTTGCAGGAACTAAAGAGTAAGGCTGTAAACATTATAATTAAAGCTACAGAAAACATCCTGAAAGAAAAATTGGATGCTCAAAAAGATGCTAAATTTATTGACGAAAGTCTTAATTCAATCAGTGCATGATCTCAACAAATTCTCATTTAAAATACGGCAAAGCGCTCTATGAAGTCGCTTCAAAAAAACAGGAGGAAGCCCCTATTTTGCATGAGCTAAAAGCGGTTTGCGAACTTTATCATCATGTTAAGATTAAAAAAATGATGGATTCGCTTTCTCTGATGGAGAAATCCGCACGAGACCTGGTTTTGGATAAAACTTTTGAAGGTAAAGTAAATCTGCTTGTTGTGAATTTGTTAAAAATGCTGGCTTCAGCTAGAAAATTGGTTTTATTACCAAAGGTTTATGAAGCTTACAGCCAGATTTATCATGAAGCTAAAGGCATTGAAGAGGTTGTGATTGCTTCGGCGCGGCCTTTAAGCAAGGATGAAGAACATAATCTGATTAAAAAACTTGAAGAGAAAATGAAGAAAAAAATATCGGTCCATTTTAAAACTGATGCTGCACTTATTGGTGGCGTGCAAATCTTTGAAAGGGGCTATCTGACTGACTTTTCGGTTCAACATTATCTTACAAATTTGCAAAAATATCTTTTGCATCACGAAACCCCTTTCAACTAAAAATTAGTAATTAATAATTTTAAAAACTATGCAAATTAATGCCCAAGAGATTACAGAATTCCTGGCAAAACAACTGGAAAATTATCAATTTCAACCTGAGAAAACCGGTGTTGGAGCCATCGTCTCGATTGGTGATGGAGTTGCCCAGGTAAGCGGCTTGAATGACGTGAAGATGGGTGAAATGATTGAGTTTCCAGGCGGCACCTTTGGTATGGCTATTAACTTAAGCCATGATACCGTTGGCTGTATTTTGTTTGATCTGGGTAAACATTTGAAAGAAGGCGATATGGTTAAGAGTACCGGCCGCGTGATGGAAGTTCCTGTTGGTGAAGCGCTTACCGGCCGTGTTGTGAATGCTCTTGGACAACCTGTAGATGGAAAAGGACCGGTTAAGACTACCAAATTCCGTCCAATTGAACATAAAGCCGAAGGTGTAATTTCCCGCAAGTCGGTTAATACTCCTTTGCAAACAGGTATTAAAGCCGTTGATGCCATGATCCCGATTGGTCGTGGTCAACGTGAACTTATTATCGGTGATCGCCAAATTGGTAAAACTGCGATCGCGATCGATACAATCATCAATCAAAAAGGCCAAAAGGTACATTGTTTTTATGTTGCGATCGGCCAGAAACAATCAACTATTGCAACCGTAGTAAACAAATTGGAACAATCCGGTGCTATGGAATATACAACTGTGATTGTGGCTACAGCTTCCGATGCTGCGGCTTTGAGTTTTATTGCTCCTTATACCGGTTGCGCCATGGCGGAAGACGTTATGTACAGCGGTAAAGATGCTTTGATTGTTTATGATGATCTTTCCAAACATGCGTGGGCTTACCGTGAAGTTTCCTTGTTGTTACGCCGTCCACCGGGTCGTGAAGCGTATCCGGGCGATGTATTTTATTTGCATTCCCGTTTGTTGGAACGTGCTTCCCGCCTTGCGGATGACTTGGGTGGTGGATCATTAACCGCTTTGCCAATTATTGAAACACAGGCCGGTGACGTTTCCGCTTATATTCCAACCAACGTAATTTCAATTACAGATGGTCAGATTTATTTGGAAGCTGAACTTTTCTATGCCGGTAAACGTCCTGCTATTAATGCCGGTATTTCCGTATCACGCGTAGGTGGCTCCGCTCAGGTTCCGGTTATGAAAAAAGTTGCCGGTAACTTACGTTTAAGTTTGTCTCAATTCCGTGAAATGGAAAGCTTTGCGCAAATTGGTTCAGATCTTGATCCACAAACAAAAGCGTTGTTGGAACGTGGCCAACGCATGACAGAAGTATTGAAACAACCACAATATCGACCGCTTTCCGTTGCCAAGCAGGTTGCAATTATTTACGCTGTGAATTCCGGTTTGTTGGATGATGTAGCGGTAAGTGATATCCAGAGTTTTGAAACAAAACTGCACGATTTCATGGATACTAAATACAAGAATCTGCAGGAAGAACTGCTAATTGCCAAGAAGTTCACTTCCGAATTGGAAGCACAACTTAAGAACGCAATTGTTGAATTTAAAAACGGTTGGACGAAGTAATTTTCAAATCTTTTAGGTGTGTTCGAGGAGATGGCAGAATCCCCTTCGGACACAGGGCCCCTACCCCGGATGTCCTCAGTGAATTCTGCCACCTCCTCGAACAAAAATATTTATTTTTATTAAATGGCTTCTCTCAGAGATATTAAATTAAGAATTCGGTCGGTTAAATCGACTCAGAAGATTACCAAGGCTATGGAAATGATTGCGGCTTCTAAAATGAAGCGTGCTCAGAACCAGGCCTTAAAAGGTCGTCCTTATTTGGGTAAACTTACGCAAATTATTTCCAATCTGGTGTATTTGAGTGATCCAAAACTTTCGCATCCTCTGCTTAAAAGCAAGAAAAGTGTTAAGAATGTTGCTTACATTTTTATTACCGGAAATCGTGGACTTTGCGGCGCTTTTAATACCAATGTGATCCGCAAAATGTTCGAGATTTTGAAAGAAAAAAATCAGACTCAAGAAACCGTTATCACTGTTGGTAAAAAGGGGCGCCAGGCTATGGAACGCATTGGTAAAGCGGTTTTGGCTGATTTTGAAACGATGCCCGATAAAATTTCTTATCTTGATTCACTTGGTATCAGCCGTGTGGTTGTTGATGATTTTTTGAATGGAAAATTGGATGAAGTTTATATGGTTTACAACCATTTTTACTCAACAATAAGCCAAAAACCTATTGTGCAAAGGTTGTTGCCGGTGACTTTGGAAAAGAGCGCGGCAAGTTCAGAAACCAAACGTTCATATATTTTTGAGCCTAAAAAAGAACTGCTTTTGGATGAACTTTTGCATCGTTATATTGAAACAATGGTTTATCAGACTTTGCTTGAATCCGTGGCTTCAGAACAAAGCGCGCGCATGATGGCAATGAGACAGGCATCGGACAACGCTACGGAAATTGTCGACAATTTAACTTTGAACTACAACAAAGCTCGTCAGGCCAAGATTACGACTCAAATCCTGGAAGTGGTGGCAGGAAGTTAGAAACAGAATCAGGCTTTCCCTATCAATAAAATAATTAATATTTAAAAAAATAACTATGGCAAAAGGAAAAATTACTCAGGTTATTGGTCCCGTTGTGGACTTTGCCTTTCCGGCAGAGGAACTCCCAAGACTTTTGGAAACTGTTGAAGTTATGAATGGCAAAAACAAGCTGGTGGTAGAAATCCAACAGCAACTTGGTGATGGCCAGGTTCGTGGCGTTGCGATGGATTCCACCGATGGACTTGTTCGCGGACAGGAAGCCAATTCCACCGGAAAATCAATTACAGTTCCGGTTGGTGAAAAAACGCTTGGTCGCTTGCTGAACGTGCTTGGAGATCCAATTGATGCACTTGGTCCGGTTGATTCCAAGGACCGCTGGGAAATTCATCGTCCCGCTCCATCTTTTGCCGATCAATCTTCTCAAACGGAAATTTTTGAAACAGGTTTGAAAGTTGTTGATCTTATTTGTCCTTTTGCCAAAGGAGGTAAAGTTGGTTTGTTTGGAGGAGCCGGAGTAGGTAAAACAGTGCTTATTCAAGAGCTTATTCGTAACATTGCCAAGGAACATGGTGGTTACTCCGTGTTTGCCGGTGTAGGTGAACGTACCCGTGAAGGTAATGATCTTTGGAATGAAATGAAAGATTCCGGAGTTATCGACAAAACCGCCTTAGTGTTTGGTCAGATGAACGAACCACCTGGTGCTCGTTTACGCGTGGCTTTGACCGGTCTTACAATTGCTGAATATTTCCGTGATGTGGAAAAACGCGATGTGTTGCTGTTCGTTGATAATATTTTCCGTTTCTCTCAGGCCGGTTCAGAAGTTTCCGCTTTGCTTGGACGTATGCCATCCGCGGTAGGTTATCAACCAACTTTGGCTACAGAAATGGGTGCGCTTCAGGAACGTATTACTTCAACAAAGGATGGTTCAATTACATCTGTACAAGCGGTTTATGTGCCTGCGGATGATCTTACCGATCCGGCTCCTGCGACAACTTTCTCCCATTTGGATTCCACTGTAGTATTAAGTCGTGCGCTTTCTGAACAGGGTATTTATCCTGCGGTTGATCCACTTGATTCCACTTCCCGTCAGCTTGATCCAAACGTGGTTGGAAAAGAGCATTATAATACTTCCCGTGAAGTTCAACGTGTATTGCAACGTTATAAAGATTTACAGGATATTATTGCGATTTTGGGTATGGATGAACTTTCCGAGGCGGATAAAACTTTGGTAACTCGCGCCCGCAAAATTCAACGTTTCTTGTCTCAACCTTTCTATGTTGCTGAAACATTTACAAACATTCCGGGTCAATATGTAAAATTGGCTGATACCATCCGTGGCTTCCAGGAAATTTTGGCCGGTAAGCATGATGATTTAACGGAACAGGATTTCTATCTGGTTGGAACGATTGAACAGGCCCGAGAAAAACATGAAAAGGCTTTGGCTGCTGCTAAGAAATAATTTTTCGAGGGATTTCTCCACGGGAAGTGATGTGGAATTCCCCTTCGGACACAGGGCCCCTACCCCGGATGTCCTCAGTGAAATTCCCCATCACTTCCCTGAAGATTGAGATACATCAAAAAAAAATTTGTAATTAAGCGGACCAAACTCGTTTCAAACTTTATATATCACTCTCACTAAATCGACTTTATGTTTCACCTTTCTATCGTTACTGCAGAAAAAACCATTTATGATGGGGATATTGAAATGTTGGTGGCTCCGGCAATCGACGGAGAGGTCGGTATTTTGACGAATCACCACCCTTTGGTGACAAAGTTGGGTCCAGGTGGCATGAAGATTACAAAGGCCGATAAAACCGAAGAATATTTGTTTATAAGTGGTGGCTATTTGGAAGTGAACAACAACAAAGCCACTATTCTGGCCGATGCTTTGGAAAATGCCGATCAGGTTGAAAAAGAACAGGCGAAGGCCGCCCGTGAACGCGCGCAAAGCATGATCAAAACCGCAAAAGACGATTTAATGCGTGAAAATCTGGAAAAAGAACTGCAAGTCCAGATGCTGCGCGAAAGATTTGCGGATGTGGCGGAGGCGAAGAGGAGGAAATAGTTTATTTGCGTGTGCCCGGGCACAGATTTATGCCAGAAAAATGGCCTATGTAAGCCATCAGGGTCCGCCGCCTGCTATGCCACTGCGCTCGTGTCGCCACCGGTTTGATTAGGTTGCGCCGCCGCCTGGTCCGCCAGCACCGCCGGCCCCGCCAACGCCACCACTTGCGGCCCCACCGCCGATTTTCCCGCCCTCTTCAGGCCTTTCTGCAGCGCTTTCACTTGTCCTATCCGCCTCTGCTTTTGGTTTTGGTGGATTTTCTTTTTCTGCGATTAGATGTTGAAGCCTTTGGATTTCTTCATCCAGCAGTTTTTTGTCGCCTGCCTGACTAATGTAAGTGTTTTCTTTAATGTGCTGGATAATTGTATTCACGCGCGCATTTTGTGCCTTTTTAATATCTGAAAAACCCGACGGATTGCTTGTGTTTAATTTCTCTTCAAGTTTGCTAACCATAGTGACCCCAGCTTCAATCTCAGGATTATGATATGCTTCCAAAGTGATTTCTTCTTTGGCCAGCTTTGCGGCTTCCGCTTTGGCTTTTTCCTTATCGTAACCTTCCGGCAGGGGCTGAATTCCCTGAATATTCATACCAACCGCATGGTTATCCCTTTGAATTTTTGCGAATATCTCATTTAATTCTTCGAGTTTTTTTCCATGCATTTGGCCTTCAAGCATTTTTCCAAACTCACTGATAGAATTTTTTTGCTGTTCACGGTCAGTGGTAGAAGGCGCGGCTCCAAAATTCTTGAAGACCATATCTACTTCGCTTTTCAAGCCAAACTGTCCGGATAAAGCTTTAATAAAAGCACGCATTTCATCTCTGTGTTTTATAACCGGGCGGGATGGATCATTGACCGGTCTGCTGTTCAATTCCTGGCTGCCAAAGCGGGAATAGTTATTCGAGGCAGGTTCCCAACGACGATCAAGGATAGCATCAAAACGAATAAAACTTCTCATGATATTTACCAGGTTCCTCAATTCTTTTTGAGCGTTTTCCTGATCTCCGGCTTTTAAATATTTATCGATGAGTTTCATTTTTCTTAAAGAGAAGTCATTAAAACCGGCGTAACAGTTCTTAAGACCTTCATTTGTAATCTGCTGCTTGGCACCACCGGCTTTTAGGGTGAGCTGTTCAATTGTTTCTTCACCAAGTGGAGGAGCAAATTTATCCATATCGTCATGGTCCCAAATATTGGCATCACCTACAGCTTTGTTCATACGTTTTAACGAGCTGTCATGCCACAAAACTTCATCATTCACAAAGTCTTTAAACTTTGTACCTGGCCCCATCTGCTTTTTATAATCGGTGACACCGGCTGTACCGCCCTGCAAATCCGGCTCAACATAAAGCCTGATCCAATGTTTAAAAACATTAAGATCTGCCTTGCCAAGTTGGGGCTTTGTTTCACCTGTATTTGGATCCTTCTCATAAAGCGGCCTTCCTTCGGAATCAACCATCGGGAAGTCTGATCTATTTGCAAAGAAGTCCAAAACCGGCATGTTCTTAAGCAAATCACTGTTCAAGGCACCATTACGATCAATATGGAATAAAGGCAGTCCGTGTCCTTTATGAGGATGGGCTCCAATCGCCATAACCATGAAATAGATTTTCTCTTCAAAACCCAATTTACCGGCTTGAATGGCGTAACAAAGGTAAGCTTCATATTCTGCCGGATTTACGTATTCGCCATTAAGATGTTTATAGAGCAAACTCTTAAGCGCTGTTTTTAAACCTCCGTTGTGATATGGATCACCTTCCAAACGCTTGGCATTATCAGCAAAAGCACTTTTAATGCTGTTATAAGATGAATCCTGTTTTTGCCTGAATTCACGGAAAGTATCATTTCCCCACCAGTGATCCAAAACTTTTTCAATGTCATCCATGTGCGTTGCGGCATTCACAAAAACCGGCACACCGTGAGAATGTTTATTTATACAATGCCAGAAATGCTCATCATCCCAGCGCAACTGGCCTTTTTCGGCCAATACCGTGATGGACGCTTTCAAAATATCTTTATTTGGAGCCTCGTGGAGTTCATGTTTAATAAAATCGATACCCATTGTTCGATAATGTTCCACGTGATGATTCACTTCTTCATTTTCCGCGTGCTGGGCAACGCCTTTAAATTCGGCACCCAATTCGGTAAAGAAGCTGCTTAGGCCGTGATAGCCCTTAAACATGGCCTCCCCGGCTATACCAACTTTGCCATGAGACCAGCGTTTTAATTTACGTTCCACCAATTCATAAGTGGTTTTGCCGATTTCGAATAAGTCATAAAGTGAAACAATCGTGGTATCATCCCACATTTGGCGCAGGTAACTTGTTGGATGTCTTGGGGCTTCATTGCCGGTGTCAAAGACAGCATCTTCCGGAATTTTTTCTTCTGCGGATTTTGCGACTGGAGGTTGTCCCGCGCCTTGACCATGTTCCGGACCTTCGGGCCCACCTGCCCCCGCTGCTCCTGCGGCTGCGCCCGCTAATGCGGCAGCGCCTGCAGCTCCACCTTCTGCTGCTTTTACTGCTTCTTCCGGTGGTTTTTTAATAATGTGATTCTTTTTAACCCAGCGTAAAAAGGCTGCCGGAGTAAAAGTGTCGCCATTTTTCATGACAACTTTTTTATCATCAATTTCCTTGATCACAAATTTCTTTTCTGATTCGACATCGTCGTATTTCAGGACTTCACCGCTAACTGCCTGAATTGGCTTGTACAAATTTGGATCGCGTTTGTAGACCTGATTTAAAATTTCGTTATGCTGAACCAAAGCTTCCCGCAATTTTGCGGCGCTTTCAATTGGCTTCATTACTTCGTTTCGTTTGAACCATCTGGCAAAATGGGCAAAATTTAAAGTTTTTACTTTTTGAGTTGGAGTAATTAAAACCTCCTGATCAAGCGTAATCTGCTGTTTGTCGTGATCAATTTTTTCAACTCTCACCAGACTGTCTTTTGGCGAAAAGTTTTGAGTTGTCGCGTCCAGTAATTGGCGATATTCAAAACGGTCGCCTTCGTTTACGTCAACGCCAATGCTTTTTTCCAGATCTTTTTTGGTCTGGATGTCTTCCGTAACACCAAATTTGTCGATCCATGTTAAGAAATCGGCAACCGAAAATCGGTCGGTTCTAATAACTTTGCTGTCCGTATCCAGCGATTCAATAACGATAATTGGAGAACCGGGAAGTTTTTGGGTTACACGACCTTTGTCATCCTTAATTATGACATCTTCAGTTTCGATTCCTTTAATTTTTGCTTTTTCATTTATTTCTTCAACTTCACCGGTTTTGCCGTTTTCACGGAAACCCTTATAAACTAGAATCTGATCAGCTTTTAATGGTAATCCGGCGGCGCTCGCAAAGACTTCCAGCTGTTTTTCTCTGTTTAGTTTTTTGTGGACTTCCGTGCCAACTTCACTCATCAGCTCGCGGAATTCATGCATTTTCTCCAGAGTTTCTTTTTTGATTTTGACATCATTTTCGGCTTCTTTTACTTTTAATTTATAAACCGCTTCAATCGCAGCTTTGGCTTTTGGATCGGTAATATCTTTGACGAGTTCGGCCCATTTTCCTTTGCCACCTTCATCATTAAAATCCACTTCGTAAAGCTGATAGGCCAAGACCGAAGTAATCTGATTTTCGTCCGCCATTTCTTTTAAAGAACTTTGAATTGGCTCGTTGAATTTTTTATCGTCTTCGTTTAGACGTTTAAAATCAGCATGAAAAGCCTTAATTCTTTCGGCATATTCCTGACTTTCAGGTGAGGCTCCCATCATGGCAGATGCCGCTTTTCCGCTTGTTGATACCGCTTCTTCGGTCTGCGCTTCGACTTTTTTCTTTACATCAAAAGAGAGTTCTTTTTCATCGTCTTTTTCCTTTTCTTTATCTTCATCCGCTTTTGCCGGAGTTTTCTTTTCGACCTCGGACAAAAATTTATTGAATTCACTTAAACTGAGCGTGCCATCGGAAGCACGTTGCAGATGCGGAATTAAAGCCTTTTTATCCTCTTCACTGCCCTTTTCCAAAATTTTCAGACACTTGGCAACATTGGCACTATCGATTTTCTTGTCCTTGCCCAAAGTCTGAACAACTTCACGCGCATTGGATTGCGTCACCGTGACCTTATCTTTCTTTTCGGCATCCTTATCGGCCTTGTCATCATCTTTATCTGGATCGATTTTGTCCGCAGTGCCGCCGCTACCGGAGCCACCGGAACTTCCGCCGGCAGCAAAAATAAAACGAGACGCTGGCAAATGTGAACCTGCGACTGAGCACCAAAAAATCCCGCCCGGTGTAAGGCTTTCTGCCATTCTTCCGCAAAGAGCATGTTTAATCATGTTTTGCTTTGGTTATGGATTTGATCAACGTTGTAATTTCGGCTTGATTGTATCATGATTTTTAGGTTTGTCAAATTGGGTTTTATTTTGTTCTGTAATATTTGCCATCTGCCCCTATCGTTACCGATGCTCCTGGTGTGACTGATTTAACTTGTGCAGCATCGAATGCCAATGGGTTACTTTCTGTACCAAGGGCTCCTTTTGCTGCGGCTGTAGGTTTAGCACCCCCCGCCGCCTTTGGCGCTGGTGGTGGGGTTGGTGGTTTAGTATAAATATCCTTAGCCGTCTTGTTGCTACCCATTTCGGCTTCGGAATAATTGGCCTTCAAGTACTCTTGCATTCTACCTTTTTCCTCATCGTTTAATTGCATGCCTTTTAATTGATTTTCGACTGCAGTTAAAGTTGCGGCTTTATCGGCAGCATTCTGTCCTTTTGCTGCTGATATTTGATCAAGAAGGCCGGCAAGCTTTTGTTGTTTTGCTCCGGCAGCTTGGGCATCCTCAGGTTTGGCAAGTTTTTGCAAAATACCTGCTGCTGAAGCATCTACTGTTTCGGATTTAATTGCTTTTTCCATTACGGCCTTATCGCCTGGAGAAAGCGTTCCTTGCTTTTGTTCATAAGCGGCGACCAGCTTGTCGGCTTCGGCTTCGGCGTCCTTTCCGCTTTTACCTTTCATTAATGCCTTTTTAAGTTTTTTACTTGCATCGCTTTGGGCCGTGGTTTTTGCGGCTCCGGCTTTTGATTCATCAACGTAACCCAATTTATCGCCTAACAGGTTCATGTCAGTCGGCGTTACATTTCCTTCTTTCAGAGCTGTTAAAAGTGTGTCTTGAGTATGACCCCCCACCAAAGGAAGTTCATTTCGGTGTGTTTTGAAATATTCATGCAAAGCTTTTTGGTTAGCTTCTCTTACAAAATCGGCTGCTGACACTTTTCTAATATTATTCTTTAGATCTTTAAGATTGGCTGATGTTCTAACAGCACCTACGGCTTTATCGTTATTGCCATAAGCCGCTGAAAAAGTTTCTCTGGAATGTTCATGTGCTTGTTGATCAACCAAATTTGGAATGTTTTTTGCGCCCAAAAAGATGTCCATAACGGAAGCTCGTTTTCCACCGGCGTCGATTGGGAACATTGGGGCCATAAGCGGCAATTTGGCAATGGTTTTACCCATTCCGCCAACAAAGTTCTTAATACCGTCCGTAATGCCGGAAGCTTGTGTATCCTTCATTGCATCGAAGACCGCTTTCCAAATGAACCCAACACAGGCAACCGCCGTTAAAAGTTGCTGGAAAGTGGAAATACCGGAAGTGAAAAGATTCATTCCCCAGGTGGATTGATTAAGTGCCCATGTTGGAAATTCACTTTTAGACAAGGCACTCAACATCACCGTACCTATGGCTAAAGATACCGCCACAGGAATTGGCACAATGGCATGTTTGATGAATTGACCTTTAATGTCATCTCCACCTCCGCCCATCATACTTTTCAATTCACCCGGCAAAACCCACATAAGTACGATCAATGGTGAAAGCACAATCATAATCCATAAAACTATCATTCTAACCAAAAGTACTGCAAAAAGTGCAATAAAGGCGGATCCATAAATTATGTAAAGAATCACCGAAAGCAAAACGTTTGCCACCAAATTTTTGATATTTGCCTGTTCAGTGTCATTTAATCCATCTGCAATCATACTAATTTTACCAATTTGTTCAAAATTTAACGCAAGAACAACGGCAACGTTTCTGGAATTGATGCTGTTGAAATAGCCATTAAGATCGGCTAGGTCGGTATTATTCTCACGATCAAATTTTGCCAAGTCTACTTCTTTACCATTAACTATTCCTTTGACTGTTTGATTCAAACAAACTGCTTTTTTTCCATTGCTGGGAGTAGCCGGTACTGCGTATTTTCCTTGATCATTTGTATACATCGCGCGGCAAAGTTCATTTTCAATTTGTTCCTGCTGAAGTGTTATTCCTACGGCTTGCGGTAGCGCAAAAATACCGGTTGAAATTACGTTGATACCGTCCAGGACCACTTTTACGCCCAAGAAAGTAAAGTTTACCAGAATCAATCCAATAATAAATTTTGGCAGTACGGCTTTAACATGAAAGTCCTGCTGAAAACCGCCAACAACGTTATAAAGGGCGATTCCAACAAGTATTAAAACAAAAAGGATATTTACAATGTCACGTACCTGCACCCAAACTTTTAGCAGGGTTTGCTCCATGCCGGATCCAAACAGAATGTCATTCTGCAGCAAATTGCCAATCAGTAATAAAAATGGCCAAAGCAGACTTCTCATCACTCGCAGAATTGGGGTGATGGCATTTAATAATTTTTGGCCATCATCTTGGCTTGGGGTGGCGCCTTGTGCATGCGCCAAGTTGATGTTTGGCAGCAAAACGCCGGCGACAATCAAAACAAGTCCAAACGCAAGAATGGATTTGCGGTGCGCGCGCCAGAATGCGAGCATGGTTCGCCAGAGTTTGGCGGACTTGCTTTGCACTTTGTGCGTGGTGGCAAAAAGGCGGCGGACCAGATTTTTTTTGATTTTCAGCAATGTAAACATTTTTGTTTTATTAAATATTTATTTTTATAAATTGATGGCGGTAAACCACGATGGAAGCAGAACCGCTGCGAAACCACTTGTTATGACCGCCCCTGCCACCACTTTTCCACCATGTTTTTGGAAAAAACTTTTTGCAGCTTGCTGCACCGGTGGCTTGTACCCTGTTGGGGCCGGCGGTTGTGCTGCTGTTACTTGTGGTTTGGCTTCTACAGGTGCGGGTGTTGCTTTTGCAGGTTTTGCATTTGGAATATAGGAAGGTTTTTTATTTTCCATCATCTTTTTCAAATCAAAAGGGCTTTTTTGCGCCGGTATATTCGAAATTGGCCTTGTTTGCGCTCCCTGCGTTGGTGCCGACTGGCGGTTTACCATGGTTGGCTGCTGGCCAGAGGCATTTGGCATTGATTGATAAACAGGACTTGGGGCCGGTTCTTTTTTTGCCGGAGGTTCCGGTTTTTCGGCTTCTGAAGACTTTTGGCCTTGGGTAGCCATAGGAGCAACTTCTTGCCCGGTTGCTTTTTGAGGTGGCTGCGCAACTTGTCCTTTTTGTTCAACTTGCGGCTTTGTTTGGCCCGGCACTGGCTGTCCCTGTGTAATTTGTGGCTGACCAGCTCCACCCAATAATTCCTGAGCAGCCTGCAGAATTTTGGCCGCTTCGCTCTGTTCATTCATTCTTTGCTGCTCGATTAAATCAAAAACTTCCGCTACCGTACGCAGTTTTCCGGTATCCGGATCTTGTAATAATGCTTTAAATTGATCCGCGGAAATTGTAAATTTCTTTTCAGGATTGTTTTCAGGTTCAAATGTATAAAATTTATTTTCAGGATTTTTTGGATCATCTGAAATAGTCAGATGTACATTTGCGTCCCCTTCCTGAAAGGTTTGCATAGTCACCGCTTCATCCGGAAAGGTGATGTCTGCGGGCATTAGGCCGGCATTTTCCGGAACAATGTTTGCCGTGCCGACACCGGAAGATCCCGCGCCAACCGTTGATTCCTGCGAAAAATCGCCCGAACCGTACATAAATCCAGCGCCATAATCGGAAGGTGGGCTAATTAAAGGCACAATTTTTTGTCCCGGCTGAATTTTGGTAATATCCTGAACCTGATCAAATTTACCTGTGGTCGGATTTTTTGTTACGATAAGCCGTCTTTGCGCCTGTAACTTTATTAATTCCGCCTTTTCCGTTTCAGATTTTTGCTCAATAATTTTGGCCATTTCAATTTTCTGGAACTCTCCGGCAATCTTGTAAGCCATTAAATAAAGCATTCTGCCTGCGGAAGGTGGAAAATGCGGAGTTTTGTCGTCCTGTTTGTAAGTTGGAATCAAAAAATTGCGGCGAGTTGTTTCGTCCGCAGGGGCCTGCGCTATAATCGCCTCCTGTAAAAATTTTATAAAATACAATTGATTATCAGGGGCAATAAATGGCTTAATGCTTTGATCATTTTGACCATGTAAAAAATATTCCATCTGGAATTTTTCGACTTCGGCCGGTCTTGCCTTTGTTCCATCCTTATTCACCCAATGTTCATTTTTTAAAAGTGAGGCATGCTTGCCTTGGCTTATATCCACCATGACCCTTTTTAGCAAAGGGACCAGGTACAGGTCGACCAAATTGTGATTAAATTGGTTCATATTTATGCGGCTTTAGGTGCGTTCGGATCTTGTTCTACTACTTCAATTATTGGCTTTCTGCCTTTCAAACCCTGGCCCTTTTCGATCAGTTCGATTTTGTGGTCAAAAATTGGTTGATTGGAAATTTCCAAAGTTAGAGAATTTTTTATAAATTCGGTGATTTGTTTTTCGACTTCAATTTCGCCGGCTTTTCCGCTTCCACTAAACTTTTTGGCTGCCTCAAACGATGAAAGTTGTTCACGATTTTGTCCGGCTTTTTCTATAAGTTCGGCATAGGTCACCGGCGCGTGATTTTTATTGAGAGCATGATCGTTGTTAAGATCAATAATTGCCTGTGCTCCGCCATTTTTCAGGTAATTTCCAAAATCAAGATTGTTGGAATATTGCTCGCTTAATTTAATAACTGCCTCTTCCTGTTCAGGATTTTTAGGCTTATCGCTTTCGGAAAAATATTCAAATAATGGACCTAAACCGGCATACGAAGTCCCAATCTTGCTGCCATATTTTGAAATATAACGACCGGCCAAAACTTCGGCTGCGGATAGCGCCAAATAAGGATTTTGTAAAATGCGATTGAAATCACCACCACTGGCCAAAAGATTGGTGGCAAACCATAAAACTCCATGTGCCCCCATAACCATACCAACAAGTTGGGTCCCACGATTGAAAACATTGTTTGAATATTGCCCCCTAAGTGCTTCAGTAGCTTTTTCTTCATCGGCCTTAAATTTCTCCTGAAGTCCCGGATATTTTGCCTGCAGGTCTTTTTGAAAATTAACAAGTTGATCAGAGTCGATCAAACCTTTGTTAAAGGCTTCACTAAAAAGCAGTTCACCCTGGCGAAGTGTAATCTGATTATTTGTTAAAAGTTCATCAATGGCATCGACTGCTTTTGCCTTACTGTCCATCATTTCCCGCACAAAATCCATGCGTTGCTGTGGATCCATCAATTTGACCAAAATGCGGGCGTTGGTTTGGTTGATTTTGGATTCGTTGGGGCTGGTGCCGTTGGACTTGGCTTTCTCTCCTTCAAGCCACATTTCGGCAATTTTTTGATAATCGGAAGGTACCAATTGCTTGTTATCCAAAGCGTCCGGATCCAGCTTTTTCAGGATCTGCTGAAATTGTTTATCTTCTTTCATTAACGCATTTACATCTTCAAGAATTTTGCTTAATTCAGCGATTTCATTCACTTCAAGTTTCTTTTTGTCTCCGCCTTTTTGAGCTTCAAGATTTATGACGATCGTAATTGTATCAATGAAATTATTGGCTTCCGTATCGGCTTCTTCCAGGATTTGATCGTATGGACTAAGTTGTCCCATCAAATTTTGGCGCTGCGAAATTGAGGCATTTTCCAATCTTTCACGATATTTATCGTAGATTTTTTTAAGAACCTCATCCTTCAGTTTTTTGGGAAGAGTCTCACGCAAAGTAGCCAAAGCAATTTCATCGGTTTCGCCCTGGGCGGCCCTTTCATCAAAAGCGTCCTGCAGCTTTTTGTTGGCATCCTCATGTTTTTCATTGAGGACTTTGTGTGCATCAACTTTCTGCTGTGCCTGTTCGCCTGAATGTTCTTGTCCGATGGCCATTTTTTTTGGATTTTTAATTAGTAATTGGTAGTTTTTTGGGATTTTCCTGCTTGTGATTTGAACTTTGTTTGTTTTGAATTAATGTTTTCATGGAGCCCTAGGCACGCGTGTTGTATTTACAGCCGAAAAAGTCGCAGCAGAATATCAAGAAAAGCTTCATCTTTGCCTTCCCATTCCGAAATCTGCGAGCATAAAAACTGCCTTAATTGCACGGGATCTTGGTTATTCAGCTGAATGCTTAAATCGGCATAGTAGTGCCCTTTATCCACACGAATATTTAAAGTTTTAATAAACGGCGGATTGTAATGGAGCCAAAAAGCTTTGATGTGGCTGAAAGGGTAGGTTTTGTGCCCAACTTTTACGCCAATTTCAGAAATTTTGATCTCGATTTCCTTGGGTGGATGATAATTTTGAATGTAATAATAAACTGCGCCAAAGGCTATAATTGCCAAAGCCATGGTCCAGTTTCCTTGTAAAATAGCCACAAAAATGAAAATTGCAGCCACGATGCCGGCAACCAAATACCAGCGCTCGCCCTTTTGGTGCTGCAGATATTCCGGAGCAATCCAGGCAAAAACGGCGTTATCGTACAAGGTTTCGTCCTGGGATACATCTGACTTGTTGTTAGTTCGGCTTTGTGTTTTTGTCTTGTTGAAAAGTTTTTTTAGCATGGGTAGGCTTAAATATTCTTATTATTTTAGCAGAAAATGGCTTTTTTCTCTATGGTAAGGCCAAGTTGCATGCCTACTTCGAGTTGACTTTTACGGCGACGGTGTTGGGGCGTAGAAATTCAACTCTGCAAAAATGACTGTGTCCATGACTCACCATTACATGAAATGTTTCGTCGTGAAATAAGTAACAATGCCTTGTTCTGTTTCATCGTGGGCGAGCGCAACTTTTCACCACGAAATTAGCAAAAACTACATGTAATATTACGTAATGTAACATCATAAAATGCCAACATCACAATAGTCGTTTTCCCCCTAATACTAGCGCCAAACCAGTGTAATATTACAATGCACTTTTCGGCGAATTTCAACATTAAAAATTCGATTTTTTGATCTGCATTTGCTAGAATTTTGGTGAACATGGATGCGGAAGATTTGTCACAAAAAAATTGTACCCATTGGACGAACAATCTTCACATCCGTTAACAACATTTTTTTTGATCGGCTTTTCAAGGGAAGTCCCAGCGGAAAAGTCGCAACACGGACTGCGCACAAAAATTCGGTTGAAATTCATTTTGAACTCAGCTGGATTTCACACCTAGATTCAGGAAAAATCGCAGTTTCCCCCCTTTGATTATTGACGCTCATCACCTGGATGAGCAGTAATGTTTGGCCTTGTTCAAGCGACATTACGCCTATTCTTTAACCGTTTTTTTTTATGATCGCAGAAAATAAAAATGATAGCGACGACCAAAAAATCACAAGTCTCAACGACCGGGAATTATTTTCACTCTGCCAAAAATACGGAGAGCAAGCCAGAATCTGGCGGCAGAAATTTGCGGGTCTATTGCCGGAAGTGCTCAAAAGACGCTTGTACGAGCGCAAAGGTTTTGAATCAATTTTCGTGTTTGCCAAAAAACTGGCAGGCATGAGCGAAGAACAGGTTCGTCGCGTGCTCAATTTGGAGCAAAAATTTGAAAATAAACCGGCATTGAAAAATTTGTTGTTGAATGGCGAAGTCAGCGCAAACAAGCTCGCAAGAATTGCTTCAATCGCAACACCGGAAAATCAGGAATTTTTGGCAAACCAGAGCAAAATACTTTCGAATCGTGCGCTCGAAACTTTTGTGAAAGATGAAAAATTCGCTCAAGAAACACTAAATCATAACTTGCAAAATTCCATAGGTGTAGAAAATCAAAACTCAAGCCAAAACCAATCGCAAATTTTAATTCAAAACGGCGAGCCGGAAAATAAAAAAGGCTCACCTGAAAATGCAAACGGCTTACAGGAGCCATTATTTGATCACAAATCTGTGCACGTGCACACGCAAACGACAGATCTTTT
>Ga0172379_10000887_pt1 | contig 67274 bp, 62 predicted proteins | sample GrowelOW334metaG_FD_119756 | JGI IMG/M metagenome (GOLD analysis project Ga0172379, IMG submission 119756) | Groundwater microbial communities from an aquifer near a municipal landfill in Southern Ontario, Canada - Groundwater well OW334 metaG | ecosystem: Environmental > Aquatic > Deep... | reverse complement strand
GATTCGCTCATGCGTGAGCTCGAAGAGATCGAGGCCAAACATCCGGAACTGCGCACGCCTGACAGCCCGACGTCCCGCGTGGGCGGTACTCCTCTCAAGGGATTCAAGAAAGTCAGACATGAGGTGGCGCAGTGGTCGTTTGACGACGTCTTCGATCTCGCCGAGCTACGGAAGTGGGAGGAGCGCGTGCGCAACTTCATGAAGAAAGCCGGCGTCGCGGACGAACCCCTATGCTTCTGCTGTGAGCTGAAGATCGACGGCCTCAAGGTCATCCTAACTTACAAGGAGGGGAAGTTCGTGCAGGCCGCGACTCGTGGCGATGGTGTGGTCGGTGAGGATGTCACCAATAATGTCCGTACGATACGCACCGTCCCCTTCGTTTTGAATAAGCCAGTCGATATCATCTCAGTGGGGGAGATCTGGATGAGCACTAGAGATCTCACGCGCGTCAATAACGAGCGCGCGAAGGCGGGTGAGGCGTTGTACGCCAATACCCGCAATCTGGCTGCCGGCTCGTTGCGCCAACTTGACCCCAAAATAACTGCGTCACGCAATCTGAACACTTTTTTGTATGACATAGATCAGATGGGTGCATATCATCCCAAAACTCAGATCGAGGAGTTAGATACGCTCCAATCGCTTGGATTCTCCGTTAACCCTCATCGCAAGCTCTGTAAGAGCGTCGACGAAATACAGGAATTCTATGAGAGTTGGACCCAAAAGAGACATGATCTTGATTACCAATTGGATGGGATCGTCATAAAAGTCGATTCCCAACGAATCCAGCACGCGCTCGGTTACACAGGCAAGTCGCCGCGCTGGGGTGTGGCTTACAAATTCCCAGCGGAGCAGGTCACGACCATCCTCGAGAACATCATCTTCCAGGTCGGCCGTACTGGTGTGATCACTCCAGTCGCCGTCATGAAGCCAGTCCTCGTGGCCGGTTCGACCGTCTCGCGCGCCACTCTGCATAATGAGGATGAGATCAGGCGCTTAGACGTCCGTCTTGGCGACACAGTCATCCTCCAGAAGTCCGGCGATGTCATTCCGGACATCGTGTCTGTAGTTCAGGAATTGCGCCCCAAGGATTCCAAGCCATTTCAGTGGCCTTCGCGCGTGGCGGCTTGTGGGGGAGATGGCGTCATTGAGCGTGTGCCTGGCGAAGTCGCGTGGCGCTGTGTTTCCAAGGATTCATTCGAGCAGATCAAGAGGCGATTCCACTACTTCGTGTCCAAGCATTGCTTCGATATCGACGGTGTCGGGCCCAAAGTGATCGATGTCTTGTTGGACAATCAATTGATATCTTCGTTTGAGGACATATTTACGCTGAAGAAGGGCGACCTGCTAGCCTTGCCGCGCTTCGCCGAGAAGTCGGTTGACAACATCGTAGAGGCCATCGAGAAAGCCCGGAAAGTGACATTGCCACGTTTGCTCGCATCCCTTTCTATACCGCAGGTCGGGGAAGAGACGGCATATGATATCGCCAAGCATTTCAAATCCATAGAAAGGATCCAGGGGGCATCAAAAGAAGATTTTGAATCAATACATGGGGTGGGTGAAAAAGTCGCACAGTCTATCTCTGAATGGTTTATGGACAAGAATAATCGCACGCTGATCAATAACCTATTGAAGCAAGTCGAGATCGTCGAGGATGCGGCGGTGGCCGGCGGGTCGAAGAAACTCGAGGGCAAGTCATTTGTATTCACGGGCTCTCTGCCGACACTCGAGAGGGAAGCGGCCCAGAAAATGGTGCGTGACCGAGGCGGCGACATCTCGAGCTCGGTTTCCAGGAAGACTTCTTTCGTGGTGGCCGGCGGCGATGCCGGGTCGAAGCTGGACAAGGCGCGCGAGCTCGGCGTGGAGATCGTTTCCGAAGAAGAATTCCTGAAGATGTTATGATAAACTGGCTTCCATGATCACCGTCAAAGACCTCGAACATCTGGCCAAACTGGCGCGCATCGACCTCAATGAGGCCGATAAGGAGTCGTTGGTAAAGGAGTTCGACTCTATTCTTGGCTACGTAGACCAGCTCAAGAAAGTTGATGTTTCGATGGATGCCGCCGGCCGAGTTGGTGCGGTCAAGAATGTCATGCGGCCGGACGTGGTGGAGAGTATTTCAAATATGGATAGGGAGCGCCTCTTGGATGAAGCACCGGATAGGGAAGGGGATTTTATTGCAGTAAAGAAGATAATTGCGCAGGACTAACACTTTTTATTCCTACCGATATTTTACGAAAAATTAGTCAATTCCTACTCTGATGAAAATAGACCTACACAACCTGACCATCCGTAAAGCTCACGCCGCCATGAAAGCCGGCGAATTTTCAGCCGTCGAACTTACCCAAGCTTATTTGGAGGTGATCAAGGCGAAGAATAAAGATATAAATGCGTATCTGGAAGTATTCGATGATGCACTCGATCAGGCCAAGGCCGCAGACAAGAGATTCAAGGACGGTACAGCGACTCTCCTGACTGGCATCCCGTGCGCGACCAAGGACAACCTGCTCATTCAGGGCAAGATCGCTAGTGCAGGTTCGAAGATCCTCGCAGATTATCATGCCACCTACGATGCGACAGTCATCGCCAAGCTGAAGGAAGAGGGCGTCGTCTTCCTTGGCCGCACCAATATGGATGAATTTGCTATGGGAAGTTCGACGGAGAATTCTGCCTACGGAGTGACGAAGAATCCTCATGACCTTTCGCGTGTAGCCGGCGGCTCTTCAGGTGGTTCAGCCGCGGCTGTGGCGATGGATGGAGCCATGTTTGCTCTCGGTACGGACACCGGTGGTTCCATCAGACAACCTGCCAGCCTTTGCGGGGTGGTCGGATTCAAGCCGACATATGGGGGAGTCTCTCGCTACGGAGCCATCGCTATGGGATCTTCGCTCGACCAGATCGGTCCGATCGGCAAGACAGTCGCAGATTGTGAGATCGTACACAACGCCATCCATGGTCAGGATGGCAAAGACGGCACGACGATAGATGGTTCTACTTACAAAAGTGAGCGCATCGGTCGGAAGAAACCAGTCATCGGTGTGCCGAAAGCTTTCCTGGAGTTTGGAGGCTTAGATAGTTCTGTCAGCGAAGCATTTGCTTCGGCGATCAGATCATTCGAGAGTAAGGGCTATGAGATCAAGCAGATCGATCTGCCCAATTCTGCCCATGCTCTGCCGGTCTATTATGTCATCATGCCTGCCGAGGTCTCTTCCAACCTGGCTCGTTTCGACGGAGTCAGATACGGTCTCCATATGGATGGCAAAGACGGCATAGAGGATTATTTCAAGACGCGCCGTGCCGGATTCGGCAAAGAATCGATCCGCCGCATCCTGCTCGGGACATATGTCCTCTCATCCGGCTATTATGATGCGTACTACAACCGCGCGAATGCCGTGAAAGGTCTGATCACCCAGGACTTCAACAAAGCCTTCGAGTCCGTGGATCTCATCGCTACTCCGACGACTCCTTCGCCAGCCTTCAAGATCGGCGAGAAGGGGAGCGACCCGGTCGCTATGTATCTCGAGGATATATTCACAGTGACGGCCAATCTGACGGGCATGCCGGCCATATCCGTCCCATGCGGCATGGCAGAAAGAGATGGCAAACAACTGCCGCTAGGCCTCCAGCTCACGGCTCGACATGGCGATGAGGCCACGCTCTTCGAGGCGGGCAAGGAATTCCTGGGTGAGATACAATAGAGATATCTCGGGCGCACTTTTACTATGGATAAAGATAAGAAGAAAAAAGAAAATGTCGTAGCTCCGGGAGTCGGAATATTCGTGATCATCGTGATCCTGGTCGCCCTCTGGCCTTCGATCTACGCATATCTCGACCGGTTGCTTGCCCCATCGCTCGGTTCGCTCAACCATTTTCTCCCGACTCTGGAGCGCTTCGGTAAGGGCACCCTGAGCTTCTTCGTGGTGCTGTCGATCCCATTCTCACTCTTCTGTCTCATCGGTATCGTCTATTGCATCGAAGGCCTCAAGCGCATCCGAGCTCGGGAAGTGGAGAAGTTCGACCTCAAGGTCGAACCGGCCTTCGAGAAGGTGCCCGGTGAAGGCAATCGCGACCTGTCGGTCCGCTGGGACAAGGCCGCCAACCTCCTCAATTCACAGAATGAGAATGATTGGAAGCAGGCCATCCTGGAAGCGGACACGATGCTCGAGGATGTGCTCCGCGGGCTCGGTTATCAGGGTGACGGGGTTGGGGAGATGCTCAAGCGCGTCCAGCCGGGCGAATTCAAGAATATCGATGACGCTTGGGAGGCTCACAAGGTCCGGAACCGCATCGCCCACGACGGTAGTAGCTTCCCGATGTCTCACCATGAGGCCAACGAAGCCATCCAGCGCTACAAGCGCGTGTTCGAGGAGTTCTATTATATATAACGTGGGTGTTGATAAGCGCTTGATAAAATAATTTCCGAGTGTTTAAATTCAATCATGAAAAGAAACATTTCGATTACCGTATTGATTGTTATTGCTCTCGCGGTCATTATTATAAGTGTTAATAAACAATCGAATCTGTCTGATAGGGAAGGGGTAAAGATCGGAGTACTTACTCCATTATCAGGGCCAATTGCTGTTGCCGGGGAGGTTCAAAAGAACGCTATCTCTATGGCGCTGGAGGATCTCCGATCTGCGGGTATTGATACAAGTATGTACCAACTCGTATACGAAGATTCTAAATATGACCCCAAGACCTCATTGAGCGGTTATGAGTCTCTTAAGTTGAAAGGTGCAAGGATCATTATAGCCGATGGAAGTCCTGTTGTTGCTGCAATCAGAGAGAAGGCTGTTCAGGATGGAATCATGATTTTCGCTCAGTCAGCCACCACACCAGTCTTTACGGATACCAGTCCTCTTACCTGTAGGGTTGGCTTGACTGCAGATATCCTCGGGCCGAGCGTATCTGCATATGCCAGTGAACTGTCTTATAATAAGTTGGCTATATTTGTGCCCAATAATGAATATGGGACAGTAATGAGGGATGCTATTGTTAGTTCGTTCACGGGTAAGATTGTTAAAGTCGAATTGTATGATCAGACATCAGGAGATTTAAGGTCAAACGTTCTGAAACTCCTTCAATACGAGAAAGACGTTGATGCCTTAGTTGTGATAAACAACATAACGCCCGAACCAATGTTCAAACAGTTGGCGGAACTCGGTTGGGATAAACCTATTTTGAGCGACATCTGGACTATTACTAGCCCCAATATGAAAGATCGCACTGTGGCTAATGGGACAAGATTTGTAGATTATATCTATACTCCTCAAGTTGCGTTAAATCGTAATCCAAATGCGATGAGGTATGCGCAATCTTACCAGACCAAATATAATGCTGTACCAATATTACTTGGGGCATTGACTTACGATAGTCTCAACATACTTGTGGCGGCTATTCAGGAAGAGGGAGGAGACCCACAGAAAATCGCCAAGGCGCTCGTAAAGATGCCCGCATACCAAGGGATTACGGGCGAGATAAAATTTGACTCATCTTGTCAGAATATAAACACCGGATTAACTTGGAGAGAAGTCTTGGCAAACGGCTCTTTCACGGACATTAAATAATGGTTGCGGGGGGCGGAATCGAACCGCCAATTTTCAGGTTATGAGCCTGACGGGTTACCGTTACCCTACCCCGCGGCGTGAGAGAGACATTGTGCCACAACGGAGAGGTCGTTGCAAGTATGAGTTTTTTCGTTTATTGTTACGAAGCGCTCATTCCACGTCGGCGTAGCTCAGGTAGTTAGAGCGAGGGACTCATAAGCCCTAGGTCGCAGGTGCAAGTCCTGCCGCCGACACATTTTGATTTTAGCGGTTCTTCTGATACATTACTCTCCATGCGCCCGTAGTTCAGCTGGCTAGAACGCTCCCCTGTCACGGGAGAGGTCGTGGGTTCGAGTCCCATCGGGCGCGCTCGGTTCGTTTGTGAGTTCCTTTCTTGTCCCATTTTATAGTACCAATCCGCCGATGTAGCTCAGTTGGTAGAGCAACTCCATGGTAAGGAGTAGGTCGCCAGTTCAATTCTGGCCATCGGCTCCAGTGTGGAGTCACCGCCGAAGTAGCTCAGTTGGTAGAGCACATCTTTCGTAAAGATGGGGTCGCCGGTTCAATCCCGGCCTTCGGCTCCAAGGAATTAGAAGCACTCACTATGGCAGACAACAAAGAAAACATCGCCAAGCGCATCGCCGAACTGGAGACCGAGATGGCCTCGGGGGACTTTTGGTCCGACAAGGGCAAGGCCCAGGCGGCCGTCAGGGAGCTCCAGAATCTTAAGAACGAGCTCGAAGGCATCGGCAAATACGACAAGGGCGACGCCCTGCTCTCGATCCTTTCCGGCGCTGGTGGAGACGATGCCGAGGACTTCTCGGCCATGCTCCTGCGCATGTATCGCCGATACTCCGATGGCAACGGCTGGGGCTGGACAGTCATCCATGAGAATACCAACGATCACGGCGGCTACCGCAACCTCACCGTCGAGATCAAAGGAAAAGACGTCTATGGTACGCTCAAGAATGAGTCTGGCGTCCATCGTCTGGTCCGCGTCTCACCGTTCGATTCCAATGCCAAGCGGCACACGTCATTCTCGCTCGTCGAGGTCATCCCCAAGTTTGAGAAGACTTCCTCGAGCGACATCGTCATTGCCGACGCCGACATCGAAGTCTCGATTGCCAAGTCTGGCGGCCCCGGCGGCCAGAATGTGAACAAGCGCGAGACTGCCGTGCGCCTCCTCCACAAGCCGACAGGCATCTCTATCCACGTCACTTCCGAGCGCTCGCAAGCACAGAATCGCGAGAAGGCCATGGACATCCTGCGCGGCAAGCTCTGGAAGCGGGCAGAGGACGAGCGCATCGCCAAAGAGAAGGGTATGCAGCTCTCCTCGACGACCTCGATCGAATGGGGCAATCAGATCCGCTCATATGTCTTGCACCCATACAAGATGGTCAAAGACCACCGCACGGATGTCGAGACTTCCCAAGTAGACAAGGTTCTGGACGGGGAAATCCAAGAGTTCATCGAGGCCGAGAAGATGTTATAATCCATAAGTGATCTATTACGACAAAGTCAGCAAAGTCTTCAAAGACAAGACCAAGGCCCTGGAAGATATCAGTTTTGGCGTGGAGCCCAAAGAATTTGTCACGATTGTCGGCCACAGCGGCGCCGGCAAGACCACGCTCATGCGCCTCCTCATCGCCGAAGATCGGCCGACCGAGGGAGCGGTCTTTTTTGAGTCCGCGAACATCCACCGTCTGAACAAGAAGGAGACCAACCGGCTGCGCCGCCGTATCGGCACAGTCTTCCAGGATTACCGCCTCATCCCCACAAAGACCGTCTACGAGAATATCGCTTTCGCCATGGAAGCGGCCGGGCGCACCGATGCCGAGATCGCCGCTGATGTGCCGCATGTCCTCGAACTCGTCGATATCGGCCACAAGATCTGGAATTTTCCCAGGGAATTGTCCGGCGGCGAGAGCCAGCGTGTGGCCATCGCCCGGGCTATCGTCACTCAGCCCGATGTAATCATTGCCGACGAGCCGACCGGCAACCTCGACCCGGCCAACACTTTCGAGATCATCCGCATCCTGCAGAAGATCAACGAGCTTGGCACGACGGTGCTCCTCGCCACCCACAACAAGGGCGTAGTCGACACGGTCGGCGGCCGCATCATCACCATGAAGAACGGCAAGATCGTGCTCGACGACAAGCACGGCAAATACGTCCTGTAAGCTATAATGAAGATCATGATCCTCACCACTCCCAAGAGAATATTCAAGACCGGCTTCGTCAACTTCTGGCGCAACGGCTTCCTGTCATTCACCGCGATCGTGATCCTGACGATCACGCTCCTCTCCTTCGGGGCGCTCATCTTCGCAGGGGCCTTCGGCCAGGCCATGCTCAAGGAAGTGAAGAGCCAGGTGGATATCAACATCTATTTCTCCCTTTCGGCTTCGGAGCAGAGCATCCTGGCCTTGAGAGGGGAGATCGACGATCTCGCCGAAGTAGACTCGACTGTCTTTGTTTCGCGCGACCAGGCGCTCGCGGATTTCCAGACCAAATGGCAGAACAACACGCTCATCATGCAGGGCCTCCAGGAACTTGGCAGCAATCCATTCCCCGCCTCGCTCAATGTCAAAGCCAAGGACCCCGGCCAGTATGGCGGCATCGCCAATTATCTGGAGAATAAGAGCCCGACGGACGAGTCCGGAGCTCCGATCATCGACAAGATCAACTATCAGGAGAACAAGCTGATCATCGACCGCTTAGGCCGGATCATCCCGGCGGTGGAACAGACCGGCATCATCATCACGATCATCTTTGCTATCGTAGCCGTCGTCGTCGTCTTCAACACCATCCGCCTTATCACTTTCACGGCGCGCGACGAGATCTCGGTGATGAAGCTCGTCGGAGCGTCGAATATATATGTTCGCGGACCATTAGTGATCTCGGGCATGATGTACGGCATCGTCGCTGGCATCATCGCGCTCATAGTCATTGCAGCGGTGGCCTACTGGAGCGATGCGCTGATCCTGCGTTTTGCCGGGGTGGACACTGCCGCGAACTTCGCTTTTGCCGTAAATGTCTTTTCGGACTATTTCACCAGGAATTTCGGCCAGCTATTTGGCATCATTTTGGGCTCTGGCATCATTCTGGGCGGTATCTCTAGCTATATAGCGGCGAGGAGGTATCTGAGGGTATAAACTTATTTTTCCTAGTGACACATATCAGGATACTTGTCCAAGTAGACAAGAGGCTTGGGGCTTGATTACAATAGAGGCATGAAACGCCCGGCCAGAAAGTCGCGGATATCCAAGGGTAAAACTCACCATAAGTATATTTTCGTCCTCGGCGGCGTGATGTCGGGCGTGGGGAAGGGCGTAGCCACCTCCTCGATCGGCACGCTCCTCTCGGCCAAGGGTTTCCGCGTCAACCTGGTCAAAGTCGACCCGTATTTGAATGTAGACGCCGGCACCATGAATCCGACCGAGCATGGTGAAGTATTCGTGCTCAATTCCGGTCTAGAGACCGACCAGGACATGGGTAACTATGAGCGTTTCCTCGGTCGCGACCTGACCGATGCAGACTATGTCACAAGCGGTATGGTCTATAAGCATGTCATCGAGCGCGAGCGTGCGCTCGGCTATGGCGGTAAGTGTGTCGAAGCCATCCCGCATATCCGCGACGAGATCATCGGCCGGTTCGAGCATGCCGTCAAAGTCAACAAGTCCGATATCTCCATCATCGAGATCGGCGGCACCATCGGCGACTACCAGAACATCATGTTCATCGAGGCCGCCCGCACTCTCAAGATCCGCCACCCGCACGATGTGGCCTTCGTGATGGTCTCGTACCTGCCTATCCCCTCGAAGTTGGGGGAGATGAAGACGCGTCCGACCCAGAATGCCGTCAACCAACTGGCCTCGTACGGCGTCAATACCGATATCATCATCGGCCGTTCGGAGATCCCGCTCGACCAGAAGCGCAAGGAGAAGATCGCCGCCGCCTGCAATATCCTGCCGAAGCGGGTAGTCTCGGCGCCGGACATCGAGAGTATATATGACGTGCCGGTCAACTTCGAGCATGATCGCTTGGGCGAGATCATCCTAGAGCTCCTGAATATTTCTGACCGCAAGACCAACAAGTTCTTCCTGGACTGGAAGAAGATGGCTCGCGGCGTCAAGAATCACACCCGCCACGAAGTTTCGATCGGTGTAGTAGGTAAATATTTCAATACCGGGGACTTCATCCTCTCCGATTCCTATATCTCGGTCCTTGAGGCCATCAAATTCTCGGCTTATGCCAATGGGGTCAAGGCGGTCATCCACAGCATCAATTCTCGCGATTTTGAGAGTAAGGACCCAGACTATGCGTCACTCGACGATCTGGACGGCATCATCGTACCGGGGGGCTTCGGTGAGAGCGGTATAGAGGGCAAGCTCAATGTCATCGGATATGCTAGGAAGCACAACATCCCGTACTTCGGACTGTGCTATGGCATGCAGCTCATGACTATCGAGTATGCCAGGCATGTCCTGCACCTCCAGGGCGCTCATACCGCCGAGATCGACCCAAAGTCGCCACATCCAGTCATCGACATCATGCCGGACCAGAAGAAGCTCATTGCCGAAGGCAAGTACGGCGGTTCGATGCGTCTCGGCCTCTACCCGGCCAAGCTCGCCAAGGGCTCAATCGCGCAGGATGCCTACTCGATCTTCGATGGAGAGAGGCTCAAGCGGCCGACCACGCTCATCAAGGAACGTCATCGCCACCGCTACGAGGTCAATCCCAAGTATGTCGAGCGCCTGGAGAAGGGAGGTCTGGTCTTCTCGGGCAAGTCGCCCGATGGCGTGCTCATGGAGATCGCCGAGCTACCGCGTTCCAAGCACCCATTCTTCCTCGGTACCCAGTTCCATCCCGAACTCCTCGCTCGCCCACTCATGCCGCACCCCTTATTTACGGCCTTCATGAAGGCGGCCAAGGTGCGGAACAAGGACAACCAATCCAAGAGGCATGCAGAGCCGGATGCCAAAGAAGCCGCGAAACCCGGTTCAAAGAAGATCTCGATCAAGAAAGAGTTGTTTGCCTAGATCTGGCGTGTATTGACAATGTACGTACATCGTCTATACTGGAGCCATGAGCATGGATACCACACTACAACTGCGCATCGACGCATCCACCAAGGCCAAGGCCCAGAAGATCTTGAAGGAGCTGGGTATGGACCTCTCGTCGGCGATCAAGGTTTTTCTCACACAGGTGGTAAGGAGCAAGTCTCTACCTATCAAGGGATTGACTGTAAATGGTTATACTGTAGCGCAAGAGCAGAAGTTCTTACGTCAAGTAAGAACTGAAAAGCTTAGCAAGAGATTCTCTAGCGTCGAAGAAATGATGGATGATATGATGTCCTAGTTGATATACGCGGTCATATACAGCAGAAGGTTCAAAAAAGAATTCCGGAAACTCGCTAAGTCCGGTTTTTTTGACCGTGGGAAGTTTGCATATACTATTAGAACTTTGGCTATGGGTGTGAGGCTCGATGATATCTATCAAGACCATGCTCTGGGAGGTGACATGTCTGAATATCGCGAATATCACCTGAGTTTCGATCTACTTGTGATATATAGGATAGATCAGTCGACTGCGAGTGTCATCTTATGGCGCATTGGTAGTCATTCCAAGCTCTTTGGCTAACCCTTGAATATTCGGTCTTTTTAGCGTATTTTGTATGGTACTTGCGGGATCATGAATGGTCCGAGGGTCCGTTGTTTAACTTTGCGGGATCATGAATGGTCCGAGGGTCCGTTGTTTAACTTTGCGGGATCGTCTAATGGTAGGACGCGACCCTCTGGAGGTCGTTATCTTGGTTCGAGTCCAAGTCCCGCAGCAAATCATGTTAGAAACTAGCCAGATGTTTTTTACAATTTTTCTCGCGACTATTCTCATAGCGCGTATTTTTCTTTTTGTTTGTCCGACACCGGGCCCTACTATTTTTGGATTCAGGGTTCATCATTATGTGTATGGTCTCATCATATTAATAATCGGATATCTTTTTAACTCGATTATTTTATGCGCAATCGGGTTAGGGTTGTTTATAGATGAACTGACCTTTCTTCTATCGAGAGGCAAGACACATGAAGACAATTATTCAAAAATGTCACTACTGGGTACAGCATGTTTTGTAATATTGGTTTTTGTAATCAAGGATTATTTGATATCACTCTTGGTTAATTAGACCTGTGATATAATTCGCACATGTGGCTATTCTTTGCTTTTCTGGCACCGGCCTTGTACTCGATCGCAGAAGTTTTTGACAACTTTCTAGCGAACAAAAAATTCAAGAAGCTTCTTACGTTGGTATTTTATACCTCTCTTTTCAATCTTATTTTCATACCCGTTCTTTTCTTATTTGATCCACCGCAAATCCCACCCCTTCATACGTTGCCCATCTTTGTCATTCTAGGCTTCATCAGTATTGGGTATCTCTATCCATACTACAAAGGGTTACAATCTGATGATACCTCTATAGCAATTTCGTTTTTCGCTATAGGCAGGCTATTTATTCCAGTACTGGCTTTTCTTATCGTCGGAGAGAGGCTTGATCTGGTCCAGTATATCGGAATCGCTCTGATCGTTACGAGCGTGATAGCGCTTGGGTTGCATCACACTAAAGCCAAGTTCAGGTTCAGCAAAGCCATGTGGCACATAGGGCTTGCGGCATTCATTCTTGCGTTTGAAGGAGTGTTATTCAAGCTGCTATTTGATAAGGGGGTATCGGTTAGCACTGCGATAGGCGGCGAGGCGGTCATTGCCCTGGTCTTAGCTTTATCACTACTGGCTTTTCCTCGCGTACGGCATGATATAAAGGCATCACTGCCGACATTCATAAGACTATCGCCTCTGTTTTTACTAGAAGAGATGCTCACCTTCTTTGGTTTAGCAGCCGAAGCATACGCAATCTCACTGACCTCGGTTAGCGTGGTTAAGGGAATAACTATGATCTCGCCTTTCTACCTGCTTATCTTTGCTTGGTTAGGTCGAGGTTTCTTCCCATCATTATTCAAAGAAGATCTACACAAAGGACATCTTCTTAAAAAGATCCTATTTTTTGCAATTTTGGTACTCGGAGTGATTTTGTTGAGAGAATGACATTGAAGTTCCGACTTCGTCCCACACGTCAGTAAATCAGAGTATAATAATTGTATGAAAGATTTACCCTATTGGTTAGACATGCCATACACCTCTCGTACCGCTCTTAAGGAGGATGCAGATGCGGACGTGGTTGTTATCGGAGGAGGAATCACTGGTGTTTCTACTGCTTATCATTGTGTCAAAGCAGGGTTTAAAACCATTTTGATTGAAAAAGATACCATCGCTTTTGGTTCAGCCGGAAGGAATGGTGGAATGGTAGTTGAGGGGATGGAGTTGGATTTCAATGAAGCGATAGAGGAGTTTGGTTTAAAGATAGCGAAAGATTTGTGGGAGCATACTATAGAAGCGAGGAAGCTAGTGGAGTCGGTCATAAAAGATAATAAGATTGATTGCGATCTAGAAAATCCAGGAAGCTTGTATGTGAGCCGTAGCGATAGTGATGACAGACAATTGCGTATGGAGGCAGAAAAGAGAACGGAGTCCGGCTTTGTATGCGAAATGATAGAGAACGGGAGGCAGTTAGAGAGAAGTCCATTTAGCACAGCCTTGTTCAACCCGTCGGATCTTTTGCTTCACCCGGTAAAATTCATCAGAGGGCTTGCTGAGGTGGCCGAACGATCGGGATTAAGAATATACGAACATACTCCCGCTCTTGATTTCGATGCCCACAAAGTCATTACTTTAGAAGGGGTGATCAGCTCAAAGAGAGTTGTTGTAGCAATCGAAAGTGCTAATTCTAATATGGGACAAGGAGTGAAGATAGTACGCTCACAAGCCGTAGTAACTGAGCCACTATCAAAAGAAAAATGGGATGAGATCGATTGGCAAATCGGAGGCATGTTGTGGACGACTGGCGAGGAATACATCTCTTGTAGAAAAATAGGTATCCGGCTATTTGCGTGTAAGAATCTTCCGATAAATCCAACCAAAGAAGAGTTGATTGATAACGAAAATTGGCAGATTACAAAACTACTCTCATTCTTCCCAACGCTCAAGAAAGAGGGTCTTAGAATTTCCCATCGATGGAGTGGGCTCATGGTTTCTACAAGCGATTATCACCCACATATTCAAAATAATAATGGATATTATGAAATATTTGGTCATTCAGGAAACGGACTTACTAACGGGATGCTAACAGGCAAACTACTCACAGATCATTTTACTGGACTGAAGATCCCTGAGATTTATCAGTGAAGTTAGTTCCAACATCGAACCAAACTGCCAGCAAATAAAACAGTCCAGATGTCACAAGAAAATTATAATAAACAAAAATTTAAAGAGTATCTCTTAGACCTATCTGTTCAATCAACAAGAGACAAGTTTGCAATACTTCCCATATTGTCTGGTCTAATGATCGCCTTGCTTGCATTAGGAAGTGCGGGTGATTTATTTTCTGTTACGATTACAATAAAGTATTTGGCAACAATTTTACTGCTTCTGATGATACTGTCTCTTCAGATCTATTATTCAGAAACTATCGGATTGAATACAAAAGCAATGAAAGAACTAAATGCATTAAATAATGTCAATAAAGATGTTTCCCTTAATTTGAAGCAATCGATTTGGTACCTGTTGTCTGGGAGAATTAGAGGTGAGAAGCATGAATCAGATTTCTTCGACAGATTCACTTCACAATTTCCTGCATATGCGATTTTGGTTTTATGGTTTGTGGTGCTTATGATGATTTGGGAGATTTGGAAGTAAGTTTCCAGCTTCTTTCCAAACGGCTAACAAAATCAAGATTGGAAAAGTTTAAGAGCCCTTGCGACTACTACGAACAGGCAACTGGCCCGTCTTCATAAGCCAGTTTATGCCGCCGAAGCAGCATGCTCGGCGCTTGCCGCGGGAGAGCATGTTGCAGGCTTTCTCGATCCGGCGCTTGCGTGTCTCCGCTAGTTTGGCCGTGATGATCCAGAGGATCCAGTCCCGGCGCGCGATCGGTGTGATGTCCGTCCACGTGTTCCGGGCCTGCGGGGCAGCCGCGAGAGCCTTGCGCAGGTCAGGTGGGACTTTGATGTCGATCATTCTGGGCGCTTTCATATATCGATACTCGCTCTTATCTCACTCCGAACAAAGCGAAGAATTTCATGGGGTCGATCGATATGCCGCCCACGCGCACAGTAAGATGCAGATGCGGGCCTTCGGCGTAGCCGGTCATGCCGGAGAGGCCCACGAGCTGACCCTTCTCGACCAGCTGTCCGGGCACGACGGCGAGCTTCGAGAGATGCATATACATCGAGAGGAGGCCGAGGTCGTGGTAGACGATGGCGGTGTTGCCGTACATCACGAAGGTCTTCGCCACCCTGACTACGCCGCGATTGACGGCGTGGATCGGGGTGCCAGTCGCGGCGCGGAAGTCGGAACCCTTGTGAGTGATTACACTGAGGCCGCTGTCGCGGTCATAGCCGTATGGATCGGTCACAAATGGGTCGGCGACCGGATAGGCGAAGGCGCTGGTCCAAAGAGCTTTGTCTTTGCGGGAATAGACCGCGGCGAGCTCGGCATTCTCCTTGGCCAGAATGGAAAGGATCCGTGTCTGATTGGCCGGGCTATTACCGCCGATCGCGACTGGGACGGGCATGGATTCCTGTGGCCGCAATCGGGGCAGAACGAGGTATGACCCGGATGCCCGCGAGCCGTCCCGGAATGTGGCGACGACCGTAGTTGTGCCCGGTGTTTTGTTTATATCGTTCCCATAGAGAGCTGTGGGTCTGCCCTGATACATGAAGAACAATAAGGGAGGTACGCTCTTCACAGGGACCGAGGTCGTGCCCTGGACAGTGACCATGACCGGCTCGCCCTGGTATATATTGGCCGGCGTGATCTGTAGCAATGGCACCATGACCATGGATAGGAGGTATAGGCGTTTCACTGTTTCAGTATATACCATTGACGATACCCCTAGGGGGGTATATACTTTCTGGCATGAAATACATGAAAGATAGCAACAAGCACAAGGTCATCCGTCGCCTCAAGCTCCTCGAGGGCCAGGTCCGTGGCCTTGGGAGGATGATCGAGAAGGATACTTACTGCATCGATGTCATAACCCAGACATCAGCTGTGAAACAGGGATTGTCCAATATCGAAGATCTTCTGCTCGAGAACCACTTGAGCGGTTGTGTCACCAAGCAAGTCGCCAAGGGACAGACCGCCAAGGCCGTCGGGGAGATCCTCCGCGTCTATAAGCTCAAAAGGAAATAAACCATGCACAAGCAAACATACAAGGTGAGGGGCATGCATTGCGCTTCCTGCGCCGGCATCATCGAAAAGACATTCAAGAAGACAGCCGGCGTCCAATCTGCCGAAGTGAACTATGGTACCGAGACGGCGAAGCTAGCTCTCGACCCAGAGAAGGTCACTCCGCAGCAGCTCTCGCAGAAGATCGCGAAGTTCGGTTACTCGCTCGTCACCGAGACGGCCGAAGGCATGGGCATGTCGCCCGATGAGCATGCCGCCCACACGGGCATCGGTCAGTCCAAGAAAGAGAAGCTCGCCGAGATCAAGGCCATGAAAGCCAAAGTCATATCGGCGATCCCATTGGCCATACTTAGCATCTTCGTGATGGGTTGGGATATCCTGGCGGGATACGGATCAGTGCCAGAGATGAGTTATACAGTGGGGGAGTTTTTCCACCATCTCTTGCCCCTCTTGGCTACATATACGCTGTTCGTCGTAGGCAAGCCGTACCTGCTTGGTTTCTATCGATTTCTCCGCTATGGCAAGGCCAATATGGACACGCTCATCGGCATCGGCACAGTAGCCGCCTATCTCTATAGCTTTGCCGTGACCGCATTTGAAGATGTCCTCAAACCCTTCATCAATGTCGATCAGACTTATTATGACGTTACCATCGTCGTCATCACTTTCATCGCGCTCGGCAAATATCTCGAGGCCCGCTCCAAGGTGAAGACCGGCGATGCCATCGAGAAACTGCTCAATCTTCAGGCCAAGACCGCCCTAGTCGTCCGCGACGGTAAGGAGATGGAGATCTCGGTTGGTGATGTGCGGCACGGCGATCACATCATCGTCAAGCCGGGGGCAAAGATCCCCGTCGACGGGGTGATCGTAGACGGCGCGTCATTTGTCGACGAATCCATGGTTACCGGCGAACCGATGCCGGCTAAGAAGAAAGTTGGAGACAGTGTGGTCGCCGGTACCATCAACACCAGTGGGTCATTTATATTTAAGGCGACCAAGGTCGGATCGGAGACGCTTCTCGCCCAGATCATCAAGATGGTCGAAGATGCCCAGGGCAGTAAGGCGCCGATCCAGGCCTTGGCAGACAAGATCTCGGGCGTCTTTGTGCCGATCGTGCTCGTCATCGCCTTCCTGACTCTTGGGTCCTGGCTTATCATCGGCACGAGCGCGCTCGGTCTATCGCAAGCCTTGTCGCTTGGGCTCGTCTCGTTTGTAGGCATCCTGGTCATCGCTTGCCCCTGCGCCCTCGGTTTGGCTACGCCGACGGCGATCATCGTGGGGGTAGGCAAGGGGGCCAAGGAAGGCATCCTGATCAAGGATGCCGCCACGCTCGAGAAGCTCCACAAGGTGGATACCGTGGTCGTAGACAAGACCGGCACTATCACTATCGGCAAGCCGACTCTGGTAGATATCCGGAACCTTTCCGGGCTTGCAGAAGATGTCCTTGTATCTATTCTGGCCTCTCTGGAGAAGAAGTCGGAGCACCCCATCGCACATGCTGTTGTGAGCTATGCTGAAGGGAAGGGCATCAAGATCGAAGATGTTTCTGGCTTCGAAGCCATACAAGGCAAGGGATTGAAGGGAACGATCGGATGCGCCGAATACCATGTTGGCAATGCGAAGCTCATGAATGATCTCGGTGTTGCATTCGATGTCGCGACGATAGAAAAGTTCACCGCTCAGGGTAAAACGCCAGTCATCCTTTCGACTAGGGAGAAGGTGCTTGGATTTGTCATGGTGGCCGACGAGATCAAGGTGGCATCGAAGCAAGCCGTGGCCGACCTCCACAAGCTCGGTATCAAGGTGGTGATGCTCACTGGCGATGATGAGAAGGCGGCCCGATACATGGCGTCGCTTGTCGGTATAGATGACGTGGTCGCGCATGTGTTGCCCCAGAACAAGCTCGAGAAGATCAAGGAACTCCAATCACAGGGTAGGGTCGTGGCTATGGCCGGAGACGGAGTGAACGACGCTCCCGCTCTGGCTCAAGCCGATGTCGGCATCGCCATGGGAACTGGCACGGATGTGGCTATCGAATCGGCCGGCATCACGCTTCTCGGCGGAGATATCTCGAAGCTCGTCAAGGCCATCAAACTTTCCAAGATGACCATGCGCGGCATCAAGCAGAACCTCTTCTGGGCCTTCATCTACAACATCGTCGGCATCCCGCTGGCTGCCGGGATCTTCTACCCTATATTCGGCTGGCTTTTGAGCCCCGTCTTTGCCGGCATGGCCATGGCGCTCTCGAGCGTATCGGTGGTCTCTAACTCGCTCAGGATCAAGGCAAGAAGGCTATAATCATATGTCCCCATCAACACAAAAGCATATTTTCCATATCCAAGGCATGCACTGCAACGCCTGTGTGCTCATGACGGAAAGCGAGGTCGGTGATCTGCCACATGTCACGCATGTCATATCCAACCTCAAAGATCATACGCTAGAGGTGACGGGTGACTTCGGCAACAAGGAGCCGTTACAGGTCGCCGCAGAGCTCACAGCCCTGCTCAAGCCACATGGCTATACAGTATCAGTGGATAAGGTGGGGCACGCTAGCAAGTGGTCAGACTTCAAGTCAGCGGTCCCGATCGCTCTCGGGTTCATCGCGCTCTTTGTGCTCCTCCAGAAGCTCGGCATCGTCGATCTGATCAGCGCCGGCAATGTGACCTACGGCACAGCATTTGCCATCGGCATCGTGGCGTCGCTATCGACATGCATGGCGGTTGTCGGAGGTCTAGTGCTCTCGATGTCAGCTACTTTTGCCAAGGAAGGTGATCGAGTCAGGCCGCAGCTCATGTTCCATGCCGGAAGGCTCGTATCATTCTTCATCCTGGGGGGTATGATCGGCCTCCTCGGATCAGCCTTTACGCTCAACATCTCTGCGACATTTGTCTTAAGCCTCCTCATCGGCATCGTGATGCTCATCTTGGGTGTGAATCTCCTGGACGTCTTCCGCTGGGCCAAGAGATTGCAGCCCTCACTGCCGCAATCAGTAGGCAAGTATGCCCACGGGGTATCGAGATTCAATCATACCTTCACGCCGCTTTTCGTAGGCGTCGCCACCTTCTTCTTGCCCTGCGGCTTCACACAGTCGATGCAGCTTTACACTCTTACGACGGGGAATTTCCTTGAGGGCGGTTTGACGATGTTGGCTTTCGCTCTAGGAACTCTTCCGGTCTTAGCCCTGGTGAGCTTCAGCTCGTTTAGCATCAAGGATAGCAGCAAGAAGGGGATCTTCTTCAAGAGCGCCGGGCTCGTCGTCATCTTGTTCGCTCTGCTCAATATCCTAAATAGTCTCGTGGTCATCGGTCTCATACCGCCCCTATTCAATCTCTAGTATAATCAGACATATGAAAGCAACCGCTATAGCGATATTGATTGCCGCCGTCATCATCGGAAGCATCATTGTCTTGACTGGTCCTCGGACCGGCGCCGAACAGATATCGGGAGCGAACAATGTCACTATCGTCGACGGGAAACAGATCATCGAGATCGGGGCGAGGGGCGGTTATCAGCCCAGAAAAAGCGTCGCGCAAGCTGGCATACCGACTATCCTGCGATTCAACACCAACGGAACATTCGATTGTTCCTCGTCTGTCAGGATCCCCAGCATGAATATAAGCCGAAATCTCCCGAGTTCGGGGATAACGGATATAGACCTCGGCAGCCAGCTAGCTACGACCCTTCAGGGGATGTGCGGGATGGGGATGTATCGGTTCGAGATAGAATTCAGGTCTAGGACCGGTTCAGGACCTGTGAATATCACGCCGAACGAGTCTGCGCCCGTCTCGGCGACCAAGACTGTGGTTGGTGTATTCACATGCTTGCCACATCGCGATACAAGCGGGCCACAGACCTTGGAATGCGCCTTCGGTCTCAAGGCTGACGACGGGCTTTTCTACGCGCTCGATTGGGGAGACTCAGCTACCTCAGCTTTCGACCTACCGATGGATCGGAAGTTCTCGGTGACGGGATTATTCGTGTCGCTTGAGGCTCTCAGCACTGATCAGTGGCAGAAGTATGCCGTGGAAGGCATCATCAAAGTTTCAAGTTATGAGGAGCTAAAATCTGACATACCAGTTGCCCCGATCAACTCCAAAGTTACCCTGGAGCTCAATAAACCAGTTTCGATCGGCGGGACCACGATCAAGATCTCTGCCGTGACACAGGACAGTCGCTGTCCATCGGATGTGACTTGTATCCAAGCGGGGAAGGTGACCGTTGTTCTGGACATTGTTTCTCCGTTCGGGCCTTCGAGTATGGAGATCGGACTCGGACAAAATGTGACTACAGAAACTTTGTCATTTACGCTCGATAGTGTCACCCCATATCCGATCTCGACGCGCAAGACCCTCGATGGCGAATATCGCTTCATGATCACTGCGAAGAGCCGCTAAGCATCTGATACAATCACTCCATGGAAAACAAACTAGATACCAAGGAAGAATTCTCGCTCGTGAAGAGAGCCAAAAGCTTTGCCCATGCCGGTCGGGGGCTTTGGTTGTTTCTGAAGACTACTCACAATGCCTGGATCCACCTCGTCATTCTTGTCCTCGTGATCGGTCTTGCTTGTTATTTCCGGATCACGCGCCTCGAATGGATCATGCTCGTGTTAGCCGCTGGGTTCGTGTTAGCGGCAGAGGCCTTCAATACTGCTATCGAGATAGACATGAATCTGACTTCGCCGGAATACCATCCGTACGCGCGCGATACCAAGGATGTGGCGGCCGCGGCGGTCCTGATTGCGGCGCTGACGGCGCTCGTGGTAGGGGTGCTGGTATTCTGGCCTTATCTTTCAAACTTCTGATCATAACTCGCCCAACATCTTCTTCAGCACCGGCTCCACCTTGTCCGCCACCTTCACATATCCGACATTATTTGGGTGGATAGTGTCTGACATATATCTCTGGTCGCCGAGCAAACCAGAGAGCACGTTCGGGACGAAGCCTACGCCATGAGATCCGGCGAACTTATCGAACCTAGTGTCGTAACTGTCGAAGAGCAAGCCACCGCGTACGCCGAGCAGGAGAATGGCCGATTCGTGGGCTTGGATCGCATTCACGATCTTATCTAGGTTGGCGAAGGTCTCATCCATCGGTATCCTGCGCAGGAAATCATTGCCGCCGAGGAGGACGATGACGATCCTGGGGTCTTGAACAAAGACATCATCCAGACGGAGTAGGGCGTCGGCGGTGGTATCGCCGCTCACCCCCAGGTTGATGATTGGCTGGCCGATGCGTTGCGATAGGAGAGAGACGAAGTCATTGCCCTTCGATGCTCCCACACCCTGAACCAAGCTGTCGCCGAAGGCCACGATAGTCGATCCGTCAGAATCTAAGTTCTTGATCTGGGACGTGCCGAGTGAGCGGAAAGCGAACCAGATGGCCGCAACAAGCACGATGACGCCGATGATTATATATGTTTTGTTTCGATACCACTCCATTGTCTTCAAGTATAGCATCATAGATTGACAAAACCACACTTCTAGGCTATATTGAACAGGTAATTCAATCTCATTGGTTTTGGCACGGCATCGCATCCGCTCTCAATACTCCTCTCGAGACAGAATACGTAGTATATGTATAACAACCACAGTAACTCTGCGCGTCCCGCTAGGTCATTTTCTGGTCCGCGCCATCATACTTCGGCCTCAAGCAGGCCTTTTCGCGGTGGCCGGCCCAAGCATGCTCCGCGCGGCGGCGGTAAGAAGGGTGGCAATCTGGGCGAATTCATCAATCCGGCCAGGTTCATCAATAAGGTCGTCATGACCGAGGAAGTGGCCGCCTTCAAGCCGGAGCACGCCTTCAGCGACTTTGCCATCGATGATCGCCTCAAGCAGGCGATTATCTCGAAGGGCTATGTTGTCCCAACTCCTATCCAAGACCGGACCATCCCGCACATCCTCAAGGGCTCCGACCTCGTGGGTATCGCCAACACCGGTACCGGTAAGACCGCAGCTTTCTTGCTCCCGCTCATCCATAAGGTCCTCCTTCAGCCCAAGGAACATGTCATGATCATCGTGCCGACGCGCGAGCTCGCCCTCCAGATCGATCAGGAATTCAAGGGTTTCAGCAAAGGCATGAAGATGTGGTCGGTCTGCTGTGTCGGCGGTATGCCGATCGGTAGGCAGATCTCTTCTCTGCGCCTCACCCACAACTTCGTGATCGGTACCCCCGGACGCCTCAAGGACCTCATCCATCGCGGTATGATCAAACCGGCCAACTTCCGCACCATCGTGCTCGACGAGGCTGACCGCATGCTCGATATGGGCTTCATCGGAGACATGCGCCTAGTGATGTCGGCTATGCCCAAGGACCGCCACACGCTCTTCTTCTCGGCTACGCTTTCGCCGGAGATCGAGAAGCTCATCGGAGAATTTCTCAAGGAGCCGGTGCGTATTTCCGTGAAGACCGGCGATACCTCGCGCAATGTCGAACAGGATGTCGTGAGGGTGGCGAACGGCAAGAATAAGATCGACGTCCTGCGTGAGCTTCTCAACCAGAAAGAATTCAGCAAGGTTCTCATCTTCGGTCGGACCAAGCACGGCGTCGAGCGGCTGTCACAGCTCCTGATCGAGAGGGGATTCAAGACGGAATCTATCCATGGCAACAAGAACCACAGCAAGCGCCAGCAGGCCCTGCGCTTGTTCAAGGAGGGCAATGTGCAAGTCCTGGTGGCTACTGATGTAGCCGCGCGCGGTCTAGATATCGCCGACATCAGCCATGTCATCAACTATGAGCTTCCGGGCACCTACGACGACTATGTCCACCGTATTGGCCGCACCGGCCGCGGTAGCAAGAAGGGCAAGGCCCTGACTTTCATCGGGTAAGTTTTAATATTTAGTACTACGTTTGCTCCAATCAACGCACCCTCAACGGATGCAGATGCGCGGCTATACCAACAGCAGCGGCGATGATAAGGAGATTTTTGATGATGTATTGACCTTCGAGCGTCGGGACCATCAAGCCCGACCAGGTCGCAGTTGGAATAGCGAAAAGCGGCATGACCGTAGTGACCATGTGGATCAAGAGGAGAGGGATGACTACGCGCTCCGTGCCCGGGATCAGGAACAAGAGTCCGATCAAGCACTCAAATAACCCGAATAGCACAATGAAAGCGCCGAAAGTCATGATCGGCGGGAAGGTATGATTGAAAAGATCCTCGACGAGCGGGCCAGCCGGACTCTGACCGATGACCTTGAGCGCGCCGAACCAGAAGAAGACCACGAATAGGCCAAATCGCGCCACAGGGATGCTGATCCGGCGGAAGAAATGGATGAGGTCCAGGTCGAAAGTCTGCAGGGTCATCGGGGGTATTATCTCATACCTGCAACCATGTTACACTATTGGGCATGGGAACCATCCTCAAAGATTTGGTCATGGTCGTCGTCCTGGTAGCGGTGGTCGGCGGCGCGGTCAAGGGCAGTATGTATGCCAAGAAGGCTTGGGATGATGGTCATGACTCTGATGCCTTGCTCCGCTCGAGACAGGGCCTCATCGACCAACGCCAGAAGTCCGCGGCAGAGATCGCCGCTGACCTCCAAGCCGCCAGGGCCGCGCTCGCGGCCGAAGCGGCCAAGCTTTCCTATATGCGGGCGGGTTTCAGTCTCTCCGCTTACAGGGGATTCATCATCGAACAGCAAGCCGGTGTCGAGAACGCGCTCTGGTCTAGCGACCCTCTCTTCAATGATCCGCGTTCCACTGATCCGACCTTCAAAGCGCAAGTCGACAGTGCCGCGGCCAGGCGCATCGAAGCTCTGCGTCAGGAGATCAACAAACTATTCCTTTCATGGAAGGCGGACAATAGCCCCATCAAACCAGCCGACGTTAACCTCATCAATAATTACCTGGAGGAACTCAAGGCGATCGTCTCCATCATCACTCCGGCCAATTCCGGCCTGACGCAAGCCGAGATCGATAAGTACAAGGAGGCTGTGTCCGATGCCGAGAAGGTCGTAGATGAAGTTACGAATGATCCCAACCCGGGCGGTGTAGTGACGCCCGAGGATATCGAGAAGCAAAAAGATGCCGTCGACAAGGCACAGGGAGAGGTCGATGAGCTGGAAGGTATCATCGACAACTTCCCGAGCGATCCGAGCGGGGGGGACACAGGGGGCACCGGTGGCGGGTCCACCGGGGGATCGACGGGAGGTTCTTCTTCGAGTGATGACGAGCCGCCTCCGAGCTCGGCCAGCGGACCGGTGATACCGACTGATACCGGCAAGCCGACGCTCATTCAAGGCACCAATTCATTTTGACCGATATATTATGATCATCCTCATCGCTATAGCTACTTTCTTTTCTACTCTCGTCGGAGGGTTGTTCGCTCTGCGTTTCAAGGACAAACTCCACTTGATCCTGGGATTTTCGGCTGGCGCCGTCATCGCGGTAGCTTTCTTCGATCTTCTGCCGGAAGCTATCGAGCTTGGCGGGGAGTATTACGATGTGTCGACGATCGCTTCGGTGGTGGCGTTGGGCTTCCTGGTCTATCTAGTCCTAGACCGGCTGATTTTCCTCCATGCGCACACGCATGATGAGGATCATGAATCGTCGGAAATTGGATCACATGGCGCGAAAGAAAGAGGTATCCTCGGGGCGGGGAGTATGTCTGTCCATAGCTTCCTCGATGGCGTGGCCATCGGCCTGGCTTTCCAGGTGTCGACAGCCGTCGGGGCGGTGGTGACGATCGCCGTCCTCACCCACGATTTCTCTGATGGGATCAACACGGTCAATATGATCCTCAAGAATGACGGCGGACGCAAACAAGCCTTTCGCTGGCTCATGGTGGATGCGGTGGCGCCTGTTCTAGGCGCGTTCTCGACTATGTTCTTCGTCCTGCCGCAACAGAGTTTGGGCATCATCCTGGCGCTCTTCTGCGGCTTCTTCCTATACATCGGCGCGAGCGACCTCATCCCGGAGAGCCACCACAGCCATCCCAAATTCTTGACGACCGCCATGACTCTCCTCGGAGCGGCGGTCTTGTATGTGGCGATACAGTTTGCGGGGATTTAGAGCGGAATGTTAAAATACCTCCATCATGCTCCGCCCTCACATCGTCATCCTCGGCGCCGGGTTCGCCGGGACTTATATCGCCAAGAACCTCGAGCATGCCGTCCGCAAGGGTGAGATCGACATCACGATCGTCAATCGGACGAACTATTTCCTATTCACGCCCCTCCTCCATGAAGTAGCCACCGGCGCCCTCTCGCCCTCGAGCGTGGCCGAACCTCTGCGAGAGGTCTTCCGGGGCACCGATATCTGCATCGTGCAGGGGAGCGTCCAGTCGATCAACAAATCCGACCGGGTCGTCAAGATAGACGCGGATGGACGCTCTCACAGCATCCACTATGACTATCTGATCATCGCCACCGGCGCCGAGACCAACTACTATGGCATCCCAGGCGCCGACAAACTGACCTTACCCCTCAAGACGCTTGCCGATGCGGCACTGGTCAGGAATAGGATCATCGATTCATTTGAGAAGGCGGTTTTGGTCTCTGATGAAGCCGAACGCCGATCATTCCTGTCTTTTGCCGTCGTGGGCGGCGGTGCCACAGGTGTGGAGCTGGCAGCCGAGCTAGCCGAATTCACCCGGAAGATTGTCAAGAGATATTATGGCGTGGAACATTGCCGTTCTGACGACCCGCATCGTTGCGAGCCGGGAGAGCCGACCATCACGCTCGTCCATGCTGGCAAGGAGCTACTCGAGCAATTCGCGCCGTCTCTGCGTCGTGCCGCCCTCAACCGATTGACGAAAAATGGCGTGACTGTCATGGCTGATACCGCCGTCACCGAAGTCACCAAAGCCGGCCTGTCTATCTCCGGCGGCCGAACCGTCGCCGCCTCGACCATCATCTGGACCGCCGGCGTCAAGGCCATCATCCCGAAATTCGAGGATATCTCCCCGACAGTCTCCGGCGGCCGTTTGTCGGTCGACAGCTTCTTCCGCGTGCTCGGCTGTGAGCGTGTCTTCGCGGTCGGGGATATCGCGGCCTATGTGGATGCGCGCGGCTTCGCCCTCGATACCAAGAATGTCCGCCCCTTGCCGATGCTCGCCCAAGTCGCTGAAGCCGAGGCTCGGCATCTCGCCGCCAACATCCTCGCATCCATCCGCGGACGCAAGCTGCGGGATTTCCATTATCGTTCCCGGGGCAGTATGGTCTCGATCGGCCAATGGTTCGCTATCGGCGAGATCTATTCTATGAATATCGCCGGCCTCCTGACTTGGTGGCTCTGGCGCACGGTCTATTTATTCAAATTCGCTTCTTGGCGCAAGCGCATCAGGATCGCTGCCGAATGGTCCTTCGAGCTCATCTCGCCGCGCGATATCACCAAGCTCTAACACTCAACTCTCGGCGCCTATTTGACCGCGTCCCTCTGGATGACCACTTTCTGTTCACCGAAGGCACCCGGCGCCACTGAATATTTCGGGAAGTAGATCGTCACTGTATTGTCGGTGAAGGTGAAGTTGTGGTAGTTCTCGTCGATGGCCACCGTGCCGGCGTCGAACATCTCCGGCAGGATGCTTCCGTTCGAAGCTTGTTCGAGCTTGGCTTTGAGGTCGGCGCGCGCCAAGGTCGAGATCTGCACGAGATAGTCCGTGGTGCCGGGGAAGAGGTCGCTTAGGACCAGGGTCTTCTTGGCCGCGACATCGTAGTTGAAAGTCTCCAATTCCTGGTTCTCGTTGGCGCCGCCGGCATACGAATCATAACGGACGACGATGCTCACATATCGATCATCCACTCGTCCCGGTTTCCATGAGGCATTGAATGAAAAAGCCGAGAGCGGGATCGCCGCTCCGCCTGACGCGGAGGTCGTTTTCCTGGCGATATCATTCTCCATTATGATCTCACGGAAGTCGGCCAATCGACCGGAGACGGACGCGCCGATGGTTTCGTTGAAGTCAGCCGGCAAGCCGGTGAATTGGGGAAATTCGACATCTATTGTAGGGGTGGATGGGGATGATTCCTTGACTGAGACGGTGGAGGCACTGACGCTCCCAGTCACCGACTTATCGGTGGTGGAAGATGTAGCCGTCGGCTCGCTATCCTGCGGGATGCCGATCTTCTTCGGCGCAAAGATATCGAATACCACAAAGGCGATGATGACGACTATTATCAGAGCGGAAATGAGGGAGGAATGTTGTTTCATAAGCAGAGTATAACAGGTTGTAACATTCCCGGTATAGGGTAGGTTATAATGACCGAACATGAATATTGCAGATCCAAAGTCGCTGGGGGACGCCGATATCCTCAAGCTTTCTATAGATAAACCGGCCTTTTTCGAGGAGCTAGTGGGCCGATATCAGCGTGCATTTGTACGCAAGGCTACCTCGATCCTCGGCAACGAGGATGACGCCAATGATGTCGTCCAGGAGACTTTTGTGCGCATCTATATCGCCGCGGGGAAGTTCCGCCCGCAGGCAGGGGCCTCGTTCTCTTCCTGGGCTTATACCATCCTAGTCAACCAGTGCTACACGGCTTATCGCAAGAAACAGCGCGCCGATACGGTCTCGCTCGATCTCGAACCGGAGTTCGCGGAGATCATCCCGGATCAGGCGGGCCTGGCGGCGCTCGAGCAGAGACTTACGGCCGATCATGTCATGAGATTGCTCTCGAAATTGCCGGTCTTGTTGCGGCGCGCCGTCGAGCTCCACTTCATCGATGGGTTGCCGCAGAAGGAGATCGCCGAGCGGGAAGGCGTCTCGCACGGAGTGATCCGCCAGCGCATCCATCGCGCCAAGAAAGAGATGCAAAAGATAGACATGAATATGTCCTTGTCCCCAATATCAATAAAATGAACCAAAAAGAAGCACAACTCACTACCGATATCATGCGTCGCGTGCGTGCGGTCCATCTGATGCGCCGGGTCTTCAGTCCGGTGACGGCGAAGGCGGCGGCCTTGGCGGTCTCAGTCATCTCGTTCGTCTCTCTGGTTTCCGTGCCGCATGTCTTGGGAAATATGTCCCATGTCGGTGGTTTCGTCGCGTGTGCGAAGTATCTGTTGGGGGCATTTGCTCATACCGAGCTTGGCGTACAGTCTACTCTCGTTCTGGCCGTCGCTATTGGGGTTTGGTTCGTATCGGATATCGTGAGGAATGTGAGGCATGCGCGGTTTGCCCAGACTGTCGGCGCATAGGAAAGACGAGCATAGCGCGTATTACTAGACCATGTTTTTCGAGTTTTGACTTAGAAATTTTATGCAAAAAAGAAAGCCCCCGCAAGGTTGTCGCGTGGACTTCCTTGAGGGGGCTTAGCTGCTTTCGAGCTTGATGCCAAACTTTTTGCTGTGTGTTCGGATCAGAGCGCCGATGGCCTCGTCAGCCGTTTTTCCACAATCCCAAGCACCGCAATAGTGGGCCAGCTGGGCATGGTAATCATCACTTCTCTTGCTCACGATTATCGTGTTGAGTCCGTCAACCTCCTGACTGATGGTCATGATCCCCTCACGACTGCTCGTCCAGTATTGACCCTTAATCTTGCCTGGATACATAACCTCCTTGTCGTGGCAGGTGACATATCCCTCGAAGTTCCAGCTTTCGCCGGAACCATCTTCCCAGCTAAGACTGTTTATGACGGCACATACATTCGTTCGTTCGTTCGGATTTGTGCTATATAGCCCCTCGACCCAAAACTCAACGGGCAGGCGCTTCCCATTGATCCGATTGATGAATGCTATGTCAAGGTCGTGTTTAGACGGACCATTTACTATTTTGTATTGTGTCATACAACACCTTTTTCTTTGAACTGTGCATTAGATGAGGAACGCACATACCCCCTTATTTCCCATCTTGCGATGCAGGAAACGACTTAACCATACGATTAAGAATCTGCTTATATTATAGCATTAAACTCTACTACTTGTCAATGCATAGGAATAACCTTATTTCAGTGGTTTTTCAGGTTATAATACCCGGCATGATCGACCCACAAGAATTGAAATCCCTCATCTCCGGCGACGTGGAAACTTCCGATGAGGCACTTACTGCAGCTAGCCACGACGCCAGCCTATTTGAAGTCCGGCCGCAGGTCGTAGTAGATCCCAAGGATGTCGAAGATCTGAAGAAGCTTGTCACATACGCCAACGCGCACGAGGGGGTCAATCTGACCGCGCGCTCGGCGGGAACAGACATGTCGGGCGGGCCGCTCTCGGAATCGATCGTCGTCTCATTCACGAAATATTTCAATAAGATCAAGGAAGTCAGGGAAGAGCCGCAGGGAAGTCAGAAGGGAACAGAGATCTCCGGATACGTTGTTACGGAGCCCGGCGTCTATTATCGCGACTTCGACAAGGCCACGATGGCGGCTGGCGGGCAAATCATGCCGTCATATCCGGCTTCGCGCGAGCTCTGCACTGTTGGTGGCATCGCGGCAAATAACTCTGGGGGTGAGAAGACATTAACTTACGGAAAAACTGAAAGATACATCCGCCGTCTCAAGATGGTTTGCGCGGATGGAAATGAGTATGAATTTAAGGCCATGAATCCGGCGGAACTCGAAGCCAAGAAAGCACTGAAAACATTTGAGGGGGAGATATATCGCAAGATGTCGGTCCTGATCGATGACAATGCGGAGATCATCAAAAACGCCAAGCCACAGGTATCAAAAAATTCCTGCGGCTATTATTTGTGGAATGTCCGCGATGAGGCCGCCGACACTTTCGACCTGACTAAGATGATCGTGGGTGCACAGGGAACGTTGGGCATGATCACGGAGATAGAGTTCGGGCTGGTGAAGCCGAAACTGCACTCGCACATGTTGGTAGTATTCTTGCCTGACTTGAAACTGCTCGGTGAAACAGCGACGCATATCCTCGAACACAAGCCGGAGAGTTTTGAATCATACGACGATCAGACGCTCAAGGTGGCGATCAAATTCTTGCCACAACTCATGAAGCAGATGGGCGGGAACTTGATCACGCTCGGCCTCTCATTCATGCCAGAAATGTTGGCAGTCCTAGAGTCTGGCGGCTTGCCGAAGCTTGTCCTCATGGCGGAGTTCACGGCGGACACGGATGCCGAGGCCTTGAAGATGGCCACCGAGGCGCACGATTCGCTCAAGGGCTTCCACGAGAAGAGCCGCGTGACCAAGACGGAAGCAGACTCGCACAAGTATTGGGTCATCCGCCGCGAGAGCTTCAACATGTTGCGCAAACACATCCATGGTGTGCGCACGGCCCCATTTATCGACGATTTCGTGGTCATGCCCAAGGACTTGCCGGTATTCCTGCCTAAGCTCTACGCCTTGCTCGAACCGTACAAGAAGGACCTGACCTACACCATCGCGGGGCACGTCGGCGACGGCAACTTCCACATCATCCCGCTCATGGACCTGAAGCAGGAGAAGGCGCACAAGATCATCGAGGAGCTCTCGGTCAAGGTCTATACGCTCGTGCATGAATTCGGCGGCTCCATCACTGGCGAGCACAACGACGGCATCATCCGCACCCCGTTCGTGAAGATGCAGTACGGCGAGGCGGTCTATCGGCTGTTTGAAGAGACCAAGAAGATCTGGGACCCCAAGGGCATATTTAATCCGGGGAAGAAGGTCGGCGGGACCTTGGAGTATGCGTTCAAGCATATTGTGAGGGAGTCGTAGAGAATTTAAATTAAAATATCAAAAATGGAACTAAAGGATTTTGTGAAAAAAGTAATAATCGACCTTGATCAGGCCGTTTCTGAGGCAAACAAAGAAACGGGAAGGGATGTCAGATTTAAGGGGGTTAAGGAACAAAGAACAGCCCTTGAATTTGATGTTGCGGTTACCGTTGAATCAACTAATTCAGGAAAGGGAGGCGGAGAAATTAAAGTTTGGGGCATTGGTCAACTGGGGGCAACTGGGTCTGCTGAGTTAAAAAATTCTACTGTGAGTAGAGTGAGCTTCGGTGTTGATATTAATGAGTACACAAAAGCAGAAAGAGCCGTACAAGATCAACAGTTCAAAAGCCAGTTTAGAAGTAATCCCAACATCGGAATGTAACTTATGCCTGACCTAGACTCAAAACAGAAAGACACGTACTTCGTAGCAGTCAAGGTCTTCTTGGAAAAAGATGGGAAGTTCTATGTCTTTAAGGATCGCTTCGGCGACTGGGATATTCCTGGCGGTCGGATCAAGAAACATGAATTCGACGCGCCCCTCGAAGAGATCATCAGAAGGAAGATGAAAGAGGAGATCGGCGACGGGCTTGTGTATGAGCTCGGCAAGCCCATCGTCTTCATGCGTCATGAGCGGATAGACGCAGCCGGGGGCAATCTCACGCGCATATTTGCCGTCGGATATCAGGCTACGCTCATATCAGGCTCACCTAAGATGTCAGCACAGCATGTCGAGGAGTTGTGGGCCGACATGAATACATTCAAGCCGGAGGATTATTTCAAGGGTGGGTGGCTCAAGGGAGTGAAGGAGTATTTGGAGATAGGGAAAAAATAATGAAAACTAAACTCATCGAAATCTTTGGTTGGTATGGGACATGCGCAATCATGCTTGCATATGCATTGGTCAGTTTTTCAGTCGTAACATCAGACTCTGTTTCTTATCAAATTCTCAATCTTACCGGTGCTCTAGGAATCGTCACAGTTTCATTCCACAAGAAAGACTACCAGCCGGGCGTGCTCAATATCGTGTGGTTCGTGGTGGCGTTGATAGCAATCGTCAATATTCTGAGATAAGACAACAAAAAACCGCCATGTTTCAGGCGGTTGCGATGCATGCGAGGCGACATTCAGGCTCTCGGTCTTAGATACGGCGGCTCAAGACGAGCCGGGGAGTGTGGCTGCCTTCGTAATCCTCGATCCGCCCTGTCACCGTGAAGCCATGTCGCTCGTAAAGCCGTTTGGCAGGATTGTCCGGGTGAGTGACGAGTTCGATGTGGTTGTAACCGGCCCGACCAAGATCCATGAGCAGTGTGCCGAGTGCTTGGCTCCCCATGCCACTGCCCTGGAAATCTGGATGGATGGCAAGCTCGGAGATATAGGTGTGGGTAGAGGACCTCTCCTCGTAAGAGATATATCCGACGATCTCAGTGTCGCGCTTGATCATAAATACGCAGGCGCTGTTGATCTCGGCGAGGACCTCTGCCGGATCAATGATGGTCAGGTTGATGGGCGAAGCTACGCCCCGGGCGATGCGGACATAGGCTCCGACATCATCCGCGGTGGCGGGTCTTAGTCTGATTTTCATAGTATAGATGGGTTATCTGATTTTTAGGTTAGGATAAGGAACGGTCGAAGTCAAATGATTGGTGGTCGACCTTCAAAACAGATATGATGATCCCATGTCCCTCCACCCCTCGATCGAACACCTCCGCAAAGACCCAAAATTCAAGCCACTCATCAAGAAGTACGGCCTGCCGGACCTTACGCGCGGCAAGGATCATTTCCAGGCCTTGGCGCGCTCAATCATTCACCAGCAAGTATCGGGGAAGGCGGCGCAGAGCATTTATAATAAGTTCGTTAATCTGTTCGGTTCAGGTAAGAAGTTCCCAAGTCCGGAAAAAGTACGAAAGACTCCGATCAAAAAACTTAGAACTGCCGGATTGTCAGGGCAAAAGGCTTCTTATATCCATGACCTAGCTTCAAGATTCACAGACGGCTCTATCAAGCACAAAAATATTCACAAACTCACGAATGAAGAGATCATCGAACATCTCACCCAAGTGAAAGGGATAGGGGAGTGGACGGCGCATATGTTCCTCATATTCACGCTGAATAGGCCGGACATATTCCCGACTGGGGATCTGGGCATTCAAAAGGGATTTCAGATAGTTTACGGATTCAAATCATTGCCTAGTATCCGAACCATGGAGAGATTGGCAAAACATTGGCGCGCGCACGCCACGGCCGCTTCGTGGTATCTCTGGAGAGTTGCGGATGGTGCCAAATAGAGTATTATTCAACTTGGCCAGATTTTCCAAACTGCATAGCAACCCCAGCTCCACAAGAGGGATTTTAAAAATGCCAACCATCGTCATCCGTGACCAGCTAGTCAATCCTCCAACTTGGCTTCCATCGTTCCGCGACCTGACTCTCTACTGCACTATCTTTCTCAAAAGGGATGTAGTAGTCGAAGCCGCTGACCCTGATCCGTATCGTCGCTGGCTCCGTTCTCGCGGCTGTATCGATTTTGTTCAGGACTTTGTCCGCCCGGGAAGCGAATTGGGCGTTCATATCGATGTTGAACGGCGTCTCATCGCCAGACCGACCTTTGTGACAGATCGGATCGTTCCAGAGAACATGAATAGAATCATTGGATTCCTTGCACCGCATTGCGATCGTAGTCATCAGGAAGTGACTGAATTCCTTCGGCGAATGGATCTATAAATCAGTTTTAGGCTGTACTCTAAAGATGTAGAGCACGGCCTTTTTGTTACCACACAAACTTCTCGCCCTTGTACCAGAATTGCCCGGTCTCGGGGTGTGATGTAGCGAGCTTGAAGATGTCGCCCGCCGCTTCTTCCGGCGTGATCGGAGCTTCCTTGCCGCCCATGTTAGTACGGACCCAACCGGGGTGGACCGAGGAAACGATGATGTCCGCGCCTTCGTGCTTGAGACGTGCAGCCAGAGTGCGTGTGTACATATTGAGCGCGGCCTTGGAGATCTTGTAAGCCGGGTAGTGATATGGCTCATGTGAGTCCTCGATGTTGTCCATATCAGTGAGCGAGCCGGCCTGGGAAGTGATGCTCACGATGTGGCCGCCCCGAACGATGAGAGGGATGACATGTTCGGTCAGGTCGATCGTACCGATCAGATTGACTTCCAGTGTTTGGCGGAGCTTGTCTATCTTGACCGCGGTTTCTTCTTCATCCTCGAGCGTGCCAGAGTTATTTATGTGAACATCGATCTTCGCCCCGGACTCTCTGATCTCTGTCGCACATTCCCCGATCGACTTGTGCGAAGTCAGGTCCAGCTTGTGTATCTTCAGATTGTCATTCGAGTAATCAACCTTACCTGTTTGTGCTGTGCCGATGACGGCGTACCCTTCGTGCAAGAATCTCTCGGCCAGAGCCTTGCCGATGCCCCGGCCTACGCCGGTGATGAGGACGGTTTTCATAGCTTTATTTTAACACAGACGCGGCGCGGATTTCTCATTCACTGCCATATAGTATATAATGCCCCCATGGCAAAAAGAGCATCAGTCCAAGCCCACGGCTCGCGTTCCAGGAAGACCAAGAAGCGCCTAGCGACTAAGCACGCCCGCCGCGTGAAGAAGGCCGCTAAGCATGGTTGGAAATAACGGAACTCCTCAATTATCAACAGCCGTCTTCGGTGGAGGCTGTTTTTGGTGTACGGAAGCGGTATTTTCTTCATTGAAGGGGGTTTTATCCGTCATGCCCGGATACACCGGCGGTACGACCAAGGATCCATCATACGAACAAGTCTCGGGCGGCAATACCGGATATGTAGAATCGATCAAGATCGAGTATGATCCGAGTGTCATCTCCTTCGACGACCTGTTATTAGTCTTTTTCCATACGCATGATCCTACGACTAGGAACAGGCAAGGCGATGATGTTGGCGTCCAATATCAGTCTTCGATATTCTATTTAGATAATGAACAGAAGAAGATTGCAGAGGATTTGATCAAGGAGTTGAACGTTTCGAAGGCCTATGACAAGCCGGTTATTACGGACATAAGGCCGTTTGATGTTTTCTACCCAGCCGAGGATTATCACAAGGATTATTACAAGAATCATCCAGACCAAGCATACTGTCAGATCGTGATCGCGCCGAAGCTGGAGCACCTTGAGAAACGTTTTTCTGCGCTCATGGTAAAATAACACTGATGAATCAAACCCAAGATTGGTACGCGCATCTCATCAAACCGTCATTCGCGCCGCCGGCCTGGCTCTTCGGCCCGGTCTGGTCCGTGCTCTATGTCATCATTGCCGTCAGTTATTTCCGGGTCTTCCAGTTGGCGATCAAGCGGATCATTCCCGCCAAGATTGCCATCCCGTTCGCCTTGAATATCATCTTCAACCTCGCTTTTTCGCCGATACAATTCCAATTGCAAAACAATTATCTGGCAGCTGTAGACATCCTGCTCGTGCTCGGTACGATCATCTGGGGCATGGCTATGATCTGGCCGTATTCGAGGAAGATCGCCTACTGGCAGATACCGTACTTGGTGTGGGTACTGTTCGCGACAGTCCTACAGCTATCGGTGACGTGGCTGAATAGATAGTAGAGCCTATTGCGAAAGGAGGTTATCGATCCTATTCAGATCTCTCGGGAAGAGAGTCGCTTCTTTGACGTTGTCGATACCGAGGAGCTTGCCCGTGAAGCGCTCAAGCCCGAAGCCGAAGCCACCATGCGGCGGCATGCCGTATTTGAATGCCTGCAGATAGAACTTGAATTTCTCCGGATCAAGACCTTTCTCTTTCATCGAAGCAATGAGATCGTCATATATGTGGATACGCTGGGCGCCAGTTGTGATCTCGACTCCGCGGAAGAGCAGATCGAATCCCATGGTGTAGGCCGGGTCTTTCTCATTCCTGTAAGTATAGAAAGGCCGCTTGGCGGTAGGGAAGTTCGTGATGAAGATGAAATCGGAGCCGAGATTCTTCGCGGAATAGTCGCATAGCCAGCGTTCATGCTCCGGCTCGAGGTCTGGTTCGTTGGTGCAATCCTTGCCGGTCGCGGCCGTGATGAGCTTCTGGGCCTCGCGCAAAGTCAGACGCGGGATCTTTGCGGGCACTTCCGGGATGGCTGCTTTGAGCAAGGTAAACTCCGCCGCGCACGATTTCCGAAGCTCACCGGTGACGTAAGCGAGCATCTCGGTCTCCATATCCATAATATCCTCGTATGATTTGATGAATCCCATTTCCATATCCATGGATGTGTATTCGTTGAGATGGCGAGTGGTCGAATGCTTCTCGGCTCGATATACATTGCCGATGGCGAATACCCGCTCGAATATGCCGACCATGATCTGTTTGTAGAGCTGTGGGCTCTGGGCTAGGTGTGCGATGTGTTTGAAATAAGTGACATCGAACGAGTTCGCTCCGCCCTCGGCATCGTCGCCGATTAGTTTCGGAGCTTGGAATTCGATGAATCCTTTGCTGTTGAAGAAATCCCTATATGACTTGGTTATCGTGGATTGAACCGTGAATATGGCGCATGCTCGCGATGTTCGGAGCGTGAGTGGTAGGTTGTCCAGATAAGTGTCCATGTTGACGTCGGCTCCGAGCTCGAACGGCAATTCCTTGGCGGCGGACAACACTGCGATCGACAGGACTTCGAGCTCGAGCGTTCCATTGAGCTCACCCTCTTTGACCATCTTGGTCGGACGGGCATTGACCTTGCCGGTCACGGTCACAACCCATTCACTGCGGAGTTCCTTGGCGGCATCGTGCGCCTCTTTGTGGTTCGGCAGGACCACCATCTGCACCTTGCCGCTCACGTCGCGTAAGTCGATGAAGATGAGCTTGCCGTGGTCGCGGCGGATGTCCACCCAGCCGGAGATGGAGACCTCCTGGCCGATCGCGTCCTTGAGATCCTTGATATATGTGCGTTTCATGCCGATAACTATAACATAGATATTATGGAGTGGCCTCGGGTGATATTTGCTATAATTAAGGCATGAAAACCATCGGCCAGGTCATCTTGCTCATCCTGGTAGTCGTTGTAGCTGCGTTCGCACTCGCCGCCGCCCGCATGTTCGCGCCGATACCGGGGCCGGCTTCTGCGCCTGCCTCAGTATCAGCTTCTACCTCGCCGCTCATCATCGATTTGCCACAGTCCGGTGGTGCCATCGCCTCGCCGCTCATCGTATCGGGTACGGCACCGGGGACGTGGTACTTCGAAGCGAGCTTCCCGATCGTCCTCGTCGATTGGGACGGCCTGATCATCGCTGAGAGCTATGCCCAAGCGCAATCCGACTGGATGACCGAAGGCCAGGTACCATTCACGGCCGAACTCGTCTTCGCCAAGCCGCCGTTCGCCGCCGACTACTGCCGCCGTGGTGCGCTCATCCTGAAGAAAGACAACCCCTCCGGTTTGCCCGTGCATGATGCTGCGGTTGAGATTCCCATCGTGTTCCAGTAGACTGGCAATATGGAAGTCTCCCCGATAATCAAAGAGAAAGCCCCCCTCATCCTCGCCGAGATCCAGAAGGCGAAGTCAGTGCTCCTGCACTGCCATCCGTCGCCTGATCCGGATTCTGTCGGTTCGACGTTGGCCATGAAGGCCGCACTCGAACAGATGGGGAAGAAGGCGACGGTCATCAAAGGTGATTCCGAGATTCCGGACGGGTTCATGCATTTTCCCGGCGCCGACCAGATCGTCCAGAATAATTTCTTCGAGATGGACCTGAAGGATTTCGACCTGTTCATCATCCTCGACACCGGATCGCCTACGCAGATATCGCGCGTCCGGCCGATCGATCTCCCATTTCCGATCCGCAGCGTCATCATCGATCATCACGCGTCGAATGCCGGTTTTGCCGACATCAATCTGATCGAAGCATCATCCCCGGCTGTTTGTCAGATCTTATTTGAGCTATTTGGCATCTGGGGAGTCAAGATCACTCCGGAGATCGCCTCCAATCTGTTTATCGGGATCTATACGGATACCGGCGGTTTCAAATATAGCTTGACGACACAGAGGTCGTTCGCCATCGCCGCAGATCTCCTCCAATACATCCCGGATTTTCCTAAGCTCATCTCTGATATGGAGAATTCCAATACTCTTGCCGACTTGTCATTCAAGGCCTTAGCGCTAGAATCGGTTGAGGTTTTTGGTGGAGGCAAGATCGGCTTGGCGGTCGTATCCAACGAAGCTCTCAAGGCCAAGAATATCCCTCTGGACAAGATCAATACCGCTTCAGTCACATATGAGTTACGGACCGTATCCGCATGGGCCGTTTCCGGCATTTTGACCGAGATCGAACCGGGTAAGATCAAGATGAATTTCCGCAGCAAGGACGGCGATAGATATGATGTATCCAAGTTGGCTGTGGCGATGAATGGCGGGGGACACAAGGCGGCCTCAGGTGCGACTATGAGTGGTACTTTGGAGGAAATAAAAACTAAAGTAGTCGCCAAGGCCAAAGAACTGTATAATCTCTAAGTTAATAATTTATATATTATGAATTCAAAATCGCAATGGATCAGCATCGTTGTCGTCATCGTTATCATCGTCATCGGCTGGTTCTTCTTGGACAATCGTGCCGGCACAAAAAACAACGAAGAAACAACTACAACTACAACCACGACTACAAATACTAACCAATCAGCAAAAAATTCTATGCACACAGTCACCATCAACACCAACAAGGGAGCGATCGTTATCGAGACTTACGACGCCGATGCGCCCAAGACCGCCGAGAACTTCATCACGCTCGCGAATAAGGGCTTCTACAATGGCACGATCTTCCACCGCGTGATCGAGGGCTTCATGATCCAGGGCGGCGATCCGACCGGTACCGGTATGGGCGGTCCCGGCTACAAGTTTGCCGACGAGCTCGATTCGAACACTCCCTCCTACAAGGCCGGCTATGTTCGCGGCACGGTCGCCATGGCCAATTCCGGCCCGAATACGAACGGCTCGCAATTCTTCATCATGCACAAAGATACTCCGCTCCCGCACAGCTATACGATCTTCGGTAGGGTAGTCTCGGGCATGGATGTCGTGGACGCCATCGCGGCTTCGCAAGTAGATGGCAATGATAAGCCGCTTACGGCCGTAACGATGCAGGCGGTGACGGTGGCGACGAAATAGATTTGGTCTTGCGCAGCCGGATAGCTCTCCTCTTAACTTCTTTGAAGTGACCGAAAAGTGGTCACTTCGCTGGAGGAGCAAAAAGAGACTATACCAGACCATGTTTTTCGAGTTTTGACTTAGAAATTTTTGAGGAAAAGCGGAACACCTCGCCACCCACCTTGAATGAAGCGCGCGGAGGATTGCCGTATGCTAACATTACAGCATGTCCGACTTCTACAATCCCCGCCGCACCAAAGGCCTCTTTGATCCTGAGAGCAAAGAGTCTTTCCGCGTAAGCCGTTCTAAGATCGACCTCTTCCTCAACTGTCCGATGTGCTTCTATCTCGACCGTCGACTCGGGGTGGGGAGGCCGCCGGGATTCCCATTCAACTTGAACTCGGCCGTGGACACTCTCCTCAAGAAGGAGTTCGACATCCATCGTGCTGCCAAATCTTCACACCCTCTCATGGATGCTTACGGCCTCAAGGGCATAGTGCCATATCAAGACGAACGGATGGATGCCTGGCGCGATGCCATGAAGCGCGGCGTGACATACGTCCATGAGCCGACCAACTTCCTGGTCACCGGCGGGGTAGACGATGTCTGGATCAACAAGAAGGGTGAGCTCATCATCGTCGACTACAAGGCGACGAGCAAAGAAGAGAAGGTCTCTCTCGACAAGGAATGGCAGATCGGCTACAAGCGCCAGATGGAAGTCTATCAGTGGCTCCTGCGTCAGAACGGCTTCAAGGTTTCGAAGACCGGCTACTTCGTCTATTGCAACGGCAAGACTGATAGGAAGTCTTTCGACGGCAAGCTCGAGTTCGATATCGATCTCATCCCATATGATGGCGACGATGCGTGGGTCGAGAAGGCTCTCGCGGATATGCATGCATGTCTCATGCTCGAGAAACCACCGAAGCCATCCGCATCCTGCGACTATTGCAACTATCGCAAAGCCGCTCGCGACGTCCAGAAATAAACCGCATCCTCGCCAGCAGCCCCCCAAAAAAGACGCCGCCGCTCACACCCTGCCAGGGGTAAGCGGCGTAGCGCCTCACTGTTTCCTAGATCGATATCTTGTCTTGTCGCGGGCGCCCGGATGTCGGAGATCCGGGCGGTGAGAAAATATCCTTGCCCACTGACCATCACCAAATGATTGATAAGGGTTATTTCGACTCATAACCGCGGATATCATATCAATGGCTGGTTCAAGGAACGTTCAAGAAAACTTCAAATTTCCATGAAGAAAAGTTCAAATCTTCATGAAGAAAGACCAAAAAATCACTAAAATCCCTAAAAAACCTATCTTTGCTGTAATTTGGCTATCTTCTCGGCGGTGTCGATGAGATATCCGCGCCCGGGGATGTTGATGATCAGGTTCGGGGCGTCGCTACTATTGATCTTCTTGCGCAAGTTGCGGATATGGGCTTCTACGGTATTGGAAAAAGGATTGCCGTCGGCTGTCCAGATATGTTCCATGAGCTGGGCGCGAGAGAGGACCGTCCCGGCATTCTGCATGAAGTATTGGAGCATGTGGAATTCCTTGCGAGTGAGATGGATGGCTCGATCACCTCGCTTCACGGTATTGGTGTCCTGGTCGAGCATCAGATCTCCGATCGCTAGGGTGTGGCTCTTGAGGGCGGGGGAGCGACGTGTGACGGCATCGAGCCGGGCCCGGAGCTCATCGAGCGAGAACGGCTTGGTGATATAGTCGTCGGCCCCGCTCTTGAAGGCGGCGATCTTGGTTTCGGTGTCGCCGGAGACGGACATGAAGAGGATTGGCGTATCTTTGCCGGACTTTCTGATCTCGTCGCATACGGCCAGGCCGTCTTTCTTGGGCAGGGAATAATCCAGGACGATCGCGTCGTAGGCATAGCTTCGGCCAAGGAATGATCCGTCAGCACCGTCGGGCGAGATGTCCACAGTGTGAGAGTAGGCTGCCAAGCTCTCCTTGACGGTCTCCGCCATGTTCCGGTCGTCCTCGACGATCAATACTTTCATGGCTCAGAGTATAGCAAAGTTGCGTTCTCATCCGCAATCTGGTAGAGTCTGACCCATGTTAATGATCCGCTTGCAACGCACAGGCCGCAAACACGAACCGACTTTTCGTGTGGTTTTGACTGATTCCAAGAACGGCCCCAAGAGCGGCAAGTACTTGAGCAACCTCGGTTGGTACGATACCCGCCGCAAGAATACTGTCGATCAGCTTGATATCGAGCAGATCAAGGGCTGGATGTCCAAGGGCGCCAAGCTCTCCCTCACTCTTCACAATTTCCTCGTGAATCACAAGGTAATCTCGGGCAAGAAGCTCAACGCTCTCCCCAAGAAGAAGCCGATCAAGAAGGAAGAAGCCGCCGCTCCGGCCGCCGCCGCCCAGACTGCTCCTGCCGTCGCACCAACCGAAGCTCCCGCCGCCAAAGAAGAGGCAAAAGCCGAGGCCGCTCCTGTCACAGCTTAGATTGACGCCCGCTGCGCGTCTCGCTACAATTCCGATAGTACGGTATCGAATGCCAGTACTGATTAAAAGTTAGTCTATACGAATATATGAATACAGATCAGCAATTCCTAGAGTATGTTGTGAAGGCGTTAGTAGACAGTCCAGATGAAGTCAAGACAGTGCGCACAGTAGATGAGATGGGGGTCCTGCTCACCCTCGAATGTTCGGCCGCCGACATGGGCAAGATCATCGGCCGCCAGGGCAATACCGCCAAGTCCATCCGCACGCTCCTGCGCGTCGTCGGCATGAAGAACAATAGCCGCGTCAATCTCAAGATCAATGAGCCGATTGGCGGACTCAAGTCAGCCGAGCGCATGGCGCCTCCGGTTCCGGTCTCGGCCGCTTCGGCTTCCAAGTCTGTTGATGAAGCTATGGCTGACCTCAAGTTGTGATCACCTTCCATATCATCACGCTTTTCCCAGAATCCCTAGAGTCATATCTTGGCGCTTCTATTCTCGGTCGTGCGCAAAAGGAGAAGCATATAGCGGTTAAGTACTATAATCCGCGTGATTTCGTGACGGTCAAGAAAGGGAAGTCTCCATCATATGCTGACCGCCGAGTTGATAATCGTCCATATGGCGGAGGGCCCGGAATGGTCATTGAGGCTGTTCCAGTGATTAAGGCTATTGAGAAAGCCGTTGGCGCCAAATTAAAATCAGCTAAATCCAAAAAGAAAGTTCAGATCGTGTTCTTTAGTCCGGCTGGTAAGGAGTTCTCAAATATTACCGCCGATTCATTCAAGAAATTCACGGACATTGTTCTGGTTTGCGGCCGCTATGAGGGTATTGATGTCAGGATTAAAAAAGTATTCCCAATGGTTGATATTTCTACCGGGCCCTACGTCGTAACTGGTGGGGAACTGCCGGCCATGATCGTCATAGATGCTATTACCCGTAGGATTCCAGGGGTTCTCGGGCACGACTCATCAGTTGAGGAAAATCGCATATCCAGCTCAGATGTCTACACTCGCCCGGAAGTCATCGAATACAAAGGAAAAAAATACAAAGTGCCAAAAATCCTCTTAACAGGAGACCACAAAAAGATAGATGAGTGGAAGTTGAAGGGCAGGAAATAATTAAGACACGAATTTTAATGCTTGTGAGCTTGCAGCTTGCTTCTTCTGTTTGGTAAAATGGCTCTAACAATAAATCTTAATTGGCGGGACATACGTTTAGAAGTCCCGCATCTCTGTGGAGTGAGTGTGAATTTAATAATCTTTAATCATTTTACTGATGAGTACTATGACTATATCTCCACTGTATCCCAGTCCAGTTACTAAGAAAGAGTTTCAAGGGTTTGAGTCTCGCATAGAACAAAGCTTTCAAACCGCGGATGGGTGGTTTGAGACTATCGATGCTAATTTTAAGACCGTTGATGAGTGTTTCAAGAATGTTCATCAGAATTTCACTTTTATTTTCGGACGTTTTAATGATCTAGAAGTGCGCTTCGATCAATTGGACGTTCGTGTTAGTGAAGGTTTTGAGGCGATGGAAAAGTACGTAAACAATAGTTTTATCGCGTTTGGAAAAGAACTAGATAAGAAACTAGACAGAAAGCTAGATCAGGACTACTTCACTAAATACATGGATGATTTTAAGAAAGAGCTATTAAGAGATAACTCCACACCTCATGATTGATACAGCAAAAATGTGGGAAACAGCCCTGCTAGAGATTGAGAGTGCCGTCTCACAAGCCAATTTTTCCACGTGGTTCAAAGATACTTCAATCCTGCGTCAGGAAGATGGCATTGTTTACATCGGTGTTCCTAATTCATTTACTCAGGAATGGCTCCAAAAGAAGTTCCATAACGCTATTCTGCGTATCTTGAGGCAGATGAACGGGGATGTTAAAACCTTGGAGTATGTGATCACCAATGAGCATGGCTCTGTTAAGACATACAAGGACTATAATAGAATCGAAGATATCAATGAAAAAACTGAGAGCATCATAACCAGAGTAGTTTTCCTTACTGGAAAAGTGGAAAGTTTGATTGGTAGGGTGGGCAATCTAACATCGGTTGTTTCTAAACTGACTAGCAAATAATCTCTCCAACAAAAAAGGGCGCCTAATCGCTTAGGCGCCCCGAGTTACATTTGAAGGTGTTACAAGAACCGGTCGTCTGCCAATATCCGGCAACCTCCCCCGCGGAGTGCTTCGACTGGCCAGCAGATCTCGATCTCACCTATGTCGGCGGTTGGGAAGTAGGCGATTCCACGTGCCTTTTGGCCGCTAAGATTTTTACGCACTGCAGTAACCAATCCCATGCTGACATCTAAGCCTGGTTGGGCGAGCCAGACATAATCTGACCTCCGAACCAATTCAACTGCCTGATCATCTGAAGATCCATACACAAACTCCCAGGTGAAATCACTTAGGAATTTACGAAGGTGAGGAAGAGCGTTTGCGTATCCATCGGATAGTGGCGGTGATCTTCATCTATCTAGCCATCGTGTTGGTCGTCGGAGTCCTGCCCCAGCGGTTAACTCCCTCGTCCCTTTCACGGTATGTTTTTTTCATGTGGATTATCCACAGTCTCACGGACTAGTTCACACTTGGGATAATTCCCTAAGGAGCCTTGGTGACAGGCTGTATGTCAAAAATCCAATATAAGATATATATTATCATGTTTACTGATATAAGTCAACTTGACGTAATAGAGCCCTTCTGCTAGGCTCTCCCTAACTTCGCAGATTGAGTTCTGCCCTAGCGGAGGATTACAACGGCTCGATCACTCCTACCCTTGATCAACCATTCATAATAAAAAGCGCTTTTTGGCCGCCCTCAAAATAAAGAGAGCGGATTTTATGTTTTTGTGCGTTTCGATCTAGTCTTGACCAAGAGCCGAGCCACTACCATTTAATAATTTATCAAAAAAAATGACTACCGCCGCCCGTCCCAAGAAATATTTCTCCAAGTATCAGGAACCGCTCACGGAGATGCCGCATCTGGTCGAGTCCCAGCTCCTCTCTTTCACTTCGCTCATTGAGAAGGGGATGCCGAACCTCCTCAAGGAATTCTCTCCGATCAAGGACTATGCCGAGAAGAAGTTCGAGCTCTCGCTCGGCGGCCTCGAAGTCATCCCGCCCAAGTTCGGCGAGCACTACGCCAAGGACAACAAGCTCAACTACGAGGGCCAGATCAAGATCAAGGTCACCCTCAAGAATAAGTCTCTCAATGTGGTCAAGGAGCAGGAGATCTTCCTGGCCGACTTGCCATTCATGACTGATCACGGCACATTCATCGTGAACGGCGTCGAGCGTGTCATCGTGCCGCAACTCGCTCGCTCCTTCGGTATCTTCTTCACGGCCACCGAAGTCAAGGGCCGCAACTATTTTGGCGCCAAGATCATCCCGGCTCGCGGTGTCTGGATGGAGATCGAGACCGATGCTGACGGCACCATCTATTGCCGCATCGATCGCAAGCGCAAATTCCCGGTCACTTCACTCATCCGCGTCCTCGGCGCTGATACCAATCAAGCCATATTGGACCTCTTCAAGGGCAACGATATCGCCACGAAGTCGATCGAGCTCACGCTCGCCAAGGATCATGCCAAGACCATTCCGGAAGCTTACATCGAGATCCACAAGCGCCTGCGCGATGGTGATCTAGCCACAGCCGAGAACGCCCGTTCCTTCATCACCGCCATCCTCCACCACGACCGCTATGATATCTCGCGCGTCGGACGTTTCCGCTTCAATAAGCGCTTCGCCAAGCCCATGGACGAGAAGGCTCTCGAGCGCCGCACGCTCTCTCTCGACGATATCGCTACCGCCATTTCTCATATCATCATGCTCAATGCCACGCCAGACATGCAGGCCGATGACATCGACCACCTCGGCTCCCGCCGTGTCAGGTATATCGGCGAGCTCCTCGAACAGCGCATCCGCCTCGGCCTCTCGCAGATGAAGAGGAATATCCAGGACAAGATGTCCACGATCGAGCCGGACATCACCATGCCCGTCTCCTTCATCTATCCGCGCCCTCTGCAGGCCCGTATCAAGGAATTTTTCACGACCAACCAGCTTTCGCAATTCATGACCCAGGAGAACGTCCTCGCCGAAGTCGAGAATCTCCGCACCCTGACGGCCCTCGGACCCGGCGGCCTCTCGCGCGATCGCGCCGGCTTCGAAGTCCGCGACGTGCACCCGTCCCACTATGGCCGCCTTTGTCCGATCCACACGCCGGAAGGTCCGAACATCGGCCTCGTGCTGCGCCTCACGACTTACGCCCATATCAATGATTTCGGCATGATCGAGACTCCGTATGCCAAGGTCAAGGACGGCAAGATCACCAAAGAGATCCTCTACTTGAATGCTCTGGAAGAGGAGAATTATCGCATCGCTCACGCCGCTACGCCGCGCCAAGCCGACGGCACGCTCATCGGCGACGACATCGAAGTGCGCCGGAACGGCAAGCCCGACTTGGCCAAGACTACTGAAGTAGACTTCATCGACGTGGCTACTGATCAGGCCTTCTCTATCGCCACTTCGCTCATCCCGTTCCTCAACCATGATGACGCCAACCGCGCGCTCATGGGCTCGAACATGCAGAGACAAGCCACGCCATGTCTCGTACCGGAGGCCCCCTTCGTCGCCACCGGTATCGAGGCCAAGGCCGTCCTAGACACCGGCCGCGTCGTCGTCGCTCCGGAAGATGGGGAGATCGTCTCGGTAGATGCTCGGAAGATCATCTTCCAGGGAGACAAGAAAGGCAGCAAGAAGCACGAGTATCCGCTCGTCCTCTTCCAGCGCACCAACGGTTTCACGGCTTTCCATCAACGTCCGATCGTCTCGGTCGGTGACAAGGTCAAGAAGGGAGACATCCTGGCCGATACTTCTACCTCTGACCAGGGTCAGATCGCTCTCGGCCACAACGCCCTGATCGCCTTCATGTCCTGGTCCGGTAACAACTACGAAGACGCTATCATCCTTTCCGAGCGCGTGGTCCAGAACTCCAAGTGGAGCTCCATCCACATCGAGGAATTCGTGGTGAATGTCCGCGACACCAAGCTCGGTCCGGAGATCACGACCTGTGATATCCCGAACATCGGTGAAGTCAAGCTCAAGAATCTCACGGAAGAGGGCATCATCAGGATCGGCGCTGAAGTCCGTCCCGGCGATATCCTCGTCGGCAAGATCTCTCCGAAAGGCGAGACCCAGCTCACTCCCGAGGAGCGCCTTCTGCGCTCGATCTTCGGCGAGAAGGCTCGCGACGTCAAAGACACTTCGAAACGTATGGAGAACGGCAAACGCGGCCGCGTCATCTCGGTCAAGATCTTCTCTCGTGAGAGGGGAGACAAGCTCGAGTCCGGCATCATCAAGAAGATCTATATCGAAGTGGCTGAAGTCAGGAATATCTCCGTCGGCGACAAGATGGCCGGCCGCCACGGCAACAAAGGCGTCATCTCCAAGATCCTACCTGTCGAAGAGATGCCGTATATGGAAGATGGCCGCCCGATCGACGTGATCCTCACTCCGCTCGGCGTGCCTAGCCGCATGAACCTCGGTCAGATCCTAGAGCTCCACCTCGGTCTGGCCGCGAATGCTCTCGGCTATCAGGCCATCGTCCCGCCATTCACCGGAGCTACTGATGCCGAGATCAAACAGGAGCTCGTCAAGGCCGGCTTCGATGCCAGCGGCAAGATGAAGCTCCGCGACGGCCGCACCGGCGAACATTTCCACCAGCCAGTCGCTGTCGGTTATATGTACATCATGAAGCTACACCACATGGTGGAAGACAAGATCCACATGCGTTCCATCGGACCTTACTCCCTGATCACTCAACAGCCGCTTGGTGGCAAGGCCCAGGGCGGAGGCCAGCGCTTCGGAGAGATGGAAGTCTGGGCCCTCCTTGGCCACGGTGCCGCACACACTCTGCGTGAGATCCTCACGGTCAAGTCAGACGACATCATCGGCCGTTCGCAGACCTTCGATGCCATCGTCAAGGGCGAGAAGCTCCGCGCGCCGAACCTACCGGCTTCCTTCAATGTCCTCTTGAAAACTTTGCGTGGCTTGGCCTTGAATGTGGAACTTATCAGCAAGTCGAAGATCGTTTCAGAAGAGTAATCGACCCAAACTACCATGCAACCAACCATCACAACCAAGAAGTCAGTGGATCCAGTAGCGTTCGATGCGGTACGTTTGGCGCTTGCTTCGCCTGACAAGATCCTCGAATGGTCGTACGGTGAAGTCACCAAGCCAGAGACCATCAACTACCGCACGCAACGATCTGAGAAGAGCGGTCTCTTCGATGAGCGCATCTTTGGTCCAGACCGCGACTACGAATGTTACTGCGGCAAATACCGCGGCATCCGCTACAAGGGTATCGTCTGCGAGAAGTGCGGAGTGGAGATCACCCGTTCGATCGTGCGACGCGACCGCATGGGCCACATCGAGCTCGCCTCACCGGTTTCCCACATCTGGTTCCTCCGTTCCGTTCCTTCGCGCATCGGACTCATTCTTGGCATGACGACATCGGACCTCGAGAAGGTCGTCTACTTCGCCGGTTACATGGTGACTAGGGTCAACGAAGCTGAGAAGACCAAGTTCTTGAAGGAGCTAGACGCTGAATACAAGGTGAAGGTCAAGGCAGCGAACGATGACAAGACCAAGGAAGCCCTCAAGAACCTGGTTGTCACCGCGCACGATGAGATCGGCTCGATCGAGGCCGGCTTCGTCATGGACGAAGTCACATATCACAAATACGCCGTGAAGTACGGTGCGTTCTTCGAAGCCACGATCGGCGCAGAAGCTATTTATGAAATATTGAAGAAGGTGGATCTGCCGAAGCTCAAGATCGAGCTTGAGAAGGCCCTCGAGGATGCCGGCTCTGCCGAGCGCGAGAAGCTCGTCAAGCGTGTGGCCCTAGTCCGTCAGATGATCAAGGCCAAGATCCGTCCGGAATGGATGTTCCTCATCCGCATCCCCGTCATCCCGCCTGGCCTCCGTCCGATGGTCGCCCTCGATGGTGGTCGCTATGCCACATCCGATGTCAACGACCTGTATCGCCGCGTTATCAACCGCAACAATCGTCTTTTGAAGCTCAAGGAGATCAACGCCCCGGAAGTCATCCTCCGCAACGAGAAGCGTATCCTCCAGGAAGCCGTCGATGCCCTCATCGACAATTCCATCCGTCACAGTACATCAGCCGGTGCCGGCGCTCTGGCCCGCGAGAAGCGCGCTTTGAAGTCGCTCTCAGACAGTCTCAAGTCCAAGCGCGGTCTCTTCCGTCAGAACCTTCTTGGTAAGCGCGTCGACTACAGCGGCCGCTCCGTGATCGTCGTCGGCCCCGAGCTCAAGCTCGACGAGTGCGGCCTGCCTAAGCACATGGCCCTCGAACTCTTCAGGCCCTTCGTCATATCCGGCCTCTTGAAGAGGGAACTTGCCTACAACATCCGCGGCGCCAATCGCCTCATCGACGATGGCTCCAAGGAAGTATGGGAGATCCTCGAAGAGGTCATCAAAGGCAAATATGTGCTTCTGAACCGCGCCCCGACTCTCCACCGCCTAGGTATTCAAGCTTTCCGCCCGACTCTCACCGAGGGCAATGCCATCCATGTGCACCCGCTTGTCTGTACGGCCTTCAACGCCGACTTCGACGGCGACCAGATGGCTGTCCACGTCCCGCTTTCCGAGGAAGCCCAGATGGAAGCCAAGGAGATCATGGCCTCGGACAAGAATATCCTCAAGCCGGGCAACAATGACCCGACTGTCGCCGCCAAGATGCTCGATATCGTCCTCGGCTGTTTCTGGGTCACTAAGATCGACCCGAAGTCCGAAGCCGAGCGCGACACCTTCGAATCTCCGGAGTCTGCCGTCTTGACGCATTCATTCGGTCACATCGATCTTCGCGCCAAGATCAAAGTCCTCGCTCCGAAGGATGCCAAATACGCCGCCTTCAAGGAGGGTCTATTCGAGACGACCGTCGGCCGCATCCTCTTCAACAATATCCTCCCGGAAGACTATCCTTTCATCAATGAGGAAGTCGGCCGCAAGAAGATCTCTGCCATCATCGATGACATGATCACTCTGCGCGGCGCCAACCATATCGCGTCGATCCTCGATTCGATCAAGAGGTTCGGTTTTAGCTATGCTACCGCTTCCGGCACGACCTGGGGCATCGACGACATCATGATCCCCGAAGCCAAGGGTGCTATCATCGCCAATGCTAAAGGCCTCGCCAATACCGTCACCTCCCAGTTCAGCGACGGTCTCCTCACCGAGGAGGAGCGCATCAGGAAGCATATCGAGATCTGGCAGCATGCAAAGGGGGAAGTCGAGAAGGCCATCCCGGCCTCGCTCGACAAGATGGGATCGGTCTACGACATGATCACCTCCGGCGCTCGCGGCTCGATGTCGCAGATCACGGCCATGGCCGGCATGAAGGGCCTCATCGCTTCCGTTTCCGGCGAGACCATCGAATTCCCGATCTTGTCCTGCGCCAAGGAAGGCCTCACTCCGATCGAATACTTCATCACCACGCACGGTTCGCGCAAAGGTCTCACCGACACGGCTCTCAATACTGCCAAGGCCGGTTACCTCACCAGGAAGCTCTTCGTGGTCGCCCAGGACGTCGTAGTCTCCGAAGAAGATTGTGGTACCAAGGAGTCCATCATCATCAAGCGCCAGACCGCTTCCGGCATCAACATCCCGCTTTCCAAGAATATCCGCGGCCGCATCATCGCCGATGGTATCGAGGCAGACGGCAAGGTACTCTTCGAGAAGGGTCACCTCCTGACCAAGTCTGATGCTCAAGCCATCGAAGATGCCGGTGTCGACAAGGTCCATGTCCGCTCGCCGCTCTCCTGCAAGACTATCCGTGGCGTTTGCGCCAAGTGCTATGGTCTCGACCTCGGTCGCAACCAAGTCGTAGCCTTGGGTGAAGCCGTCGGTACGATCGCCGCTCAAGCTATCGGCGAACCGGGCACACAGCTCACCATGCGTACCTTCCACGCCGGTGGAGCCGCGTCAGCTGGTGGAGACATCACTTCCGGCTTGCCTCGCGTTGAGGAAGTCTTTGAGAAGCGCCGTCCCAAGATCCCAGCCGTCGTCGCGACCGTCGATGGTACGATCACTGAAGTCAAAGATATGGGCAAAGAGAAGCTCATCAAGATCCTTCCGGACCTCGCGGACAAGCCCAAGACCATCAAGAAAGGGGAGACTGAAGTCATCGAATATACCTTCCCGTATCGCCGCACCACGCTCATCAAGGTTGGTGATCACGTCAAGAAGGGCGAACTGCTCACCGATGGTTCCGCTGATATCGACGAGGTCTTCGAATACGGCGGCGAGGAGCGCGCCAAGGAGTACGTCATCACCGAAGTCGGCAAGATCTACGAGCTCCAGGGTGAGACTGTTTCTAGGAAGCACATCGAGCTCATCGTCAAGCAGATGTTTAGCCGCCGCCGCATCACTGATGCCGGCGATACCAACCTCACCGAGGGCATGGTCGTCGACGACATCCAGTTCACAGACGAGAATGCCGCTGCCAAGGCAGAGAATGGCCTACCCGCCAAGGCCGAGCGTCTGGTCATGGGCATCACCGAGACTTCCTTGTCCCGCAAGTCATTCTTGTCAGCCGCTTCATTCCAGCACACTACCCGTGTCCTCATCGCCAACTCTGTGCGCGGCGCCGAGGACGACCTCACAGGTCTCATGGAGAATGTCATCATCGGCCGCCTCGTGCCGGCTGGTTCCGGATTCCCGGGATCGCCCAAGAAGGCCATGATCGATGCTGTAACTACCAATAGTTCCACGCCGTCAGGGGAGTAAAAAAATCAGTATTTTATAAGCACAAAAGCGGCCCTGAATAAGGGCTGTTTTTGTAATCACAAATCAGATGTCCTAAAAACCCTTATTTTAGGCTTCTTTTAGCCATGAAACATACAAAGTTTAATTGTACTTGACAAAACTAATGAGTGTGCTATACTGGTCTAGTCAGGATGAAGTGGTGATAGAGGCTACGATCCTGATGTACCTAGGTACTGTTGGCAACTTGTTAGGGAGTTAGATTCGTTAGTTCTTCGTAAACGGTTAGATGTTTGATGCGATGCCCCTGTGTCTTGTCACATACGAGCAGGCGGCGTAATATCGCGTTAGTAATGTGTCTTACCAGACCTTTGTAGACGAGAATCTGAAAGCAATATCGTCAACACTGGTTTTGGGAAATAGAATAAAAGACAAGCTTTCCCTGTCGGCTGAGTGCAGGGAACTCCACAGAGACATTTATCTGGGAACAATCACTCGGATGCGCGCGCATCCATAAGCCAAAAGCTTCTGAAAAGTTAGATGTTAGGGCCCCGGGATCTTCTGATCCTGGGGCCATTTTTTTGCCCAAAAAATCTTCATAATTATTTTAACTTTTATTCATAACTTCTTAAACATTTCCCGTCGTGTCTACAATTGACAACCGTGCAATTGGGCGTAAACTTATTTAGTCGATTAATGTCGGCTGGTAGACCGGACCTAATGTTAGTGGTAACACAGTCGCCCCTTCGGGGGCTTTTGTGTTTATTTTGTGTATAATACGACCCATGAGGAAACAAGTCATTTTGATTCATGGAGGCAATGCATATGATACGTATCAGGAATACATATCTGACCTGAAAAAATGCCCGGTTGATCGAGAGGATTTCAAATCGGAAGATAAAAATAAGTGGAAAGAAAATCTAGGCATCGATCTTGGCTCTGATTTTGAGCTATTCTATCCGGAGATGCCGGGCAAACGTTGGAATGGAAAGTACAGTGAATGGAAGATCTGGTTCGAAAGGCTGCTTCGCTTCGTTGATAAGGGTGCGGTCTTCGTCGGCCACTCGTTGGGGGGCATCTTTTTGGCGAAGTATTTTTCGGAGAATAAGGATACCAAAAAGTCTGCAGGCATATTTTTGATTGCTGCGCCGTTTTGCAATACAAATAAAGAGAAGATGGCTGATTTCATTCTGCCAAAGAAACTTACGAAGTTGAATGATTTGGGAGATCGTTTACACCTATATCACAGCAAGGATGATCCACTGGTAAAATTTGCTGACTTCAAAAAATACGTGACGTTTTTACCTAAGGCACAGATTAAGATCTTCAAAGACCGCGGTCATTTCCGACAGGAAAAATTCCCAGAGCTTGTCAAAGATATTAAGAATCTCTACAAATAATGATACCCCCTAAGATCGCCGCAGGATTGCTCATGTACCGTATCCGCGATAGTAAACGGGAGGTATTCCTTGTGCATCCCGGCGGCCCATTCTGGAAGAATAAAGATTTTGGTTATTGGAGCATACCGAAAGGGGAAACTCATGACGGGGAAGGTTTACTTGTTACGGCGGTCAGGGAGTTTGAGGAAGAAACAAATTTCAAATCTACAGAACCTTTTTTTCCACTTGGTTCTGCCAAATATCCAAATAAAATTGTTCATGCCTGGGCATTCCAGGGAGATTTTGACCCGGCCAATCTGGTCAGCAACACTTGTGAGATCGACTGGCCGCCACATTCCGGCAAGAGGATGACTATTCCTGAGGTGGACCGTGGGGAATATTTTACAATCGAACAAGCCAAGCAAAAGATCTATCCATATCAGATGCCAATCTTGGAGGCATTTGAGAAGCTCGCGTGAACGTGCGCAAACTCGTTTTGGGGTTATAATACTTCTATGCCCATGAACCGCAGTACTGTCGAGGAGATCAAGAGCCGCCTACCGATCGAGGAGGTTATAGCGTCGTATGTCAAACTCGAGAAGGCCGGCAAGTCATTCAAGGCCAAGTGTCCCTTCCACCACGAGAAGACGGCCTCGTTCTTCATCTCACCGGAGCGCGGTGGTTACTACTGTTTCGGCTGTGGCGCCAAGGGCGATATCTTCTCATTTGTGGAGCAGTTCGAGGGGTTGGACTTCCGGGGCGCATTGAAAGTGTTGGCCGACAGGGCAGGGGTGCCATTGGTCTTCGATGCCAAGGCCGACGGTGAGAAAGACCGATTGTTCCAGATCATGGAGGAGACGGCGAAATATTTTGAGGATCAGTTGAGTAAGTCAACTGAAGCTAAAGAATATGTGAAGAGGCGCGGTATCACTGATAAGACGGCTAAAGAATTTAGAATAGGTTGGGCTCCAGAAGGCTGGAGGAATCTGCATGCTTATTTGCAGGCCAAGAAGTGGCCAAATGATCTGATCGAGAAGGCCGGCTTGGCCAAGAGGGCAGAAGACAACACCGGTAATTACTACGATCGTTTCCGCGGGCGCGTGATGTTCCCGATCACCGATTCGAGCGGGCGCGTCGTGGCATTCACCGGCCGCATCCTGAAGGACGACGGTAAGTCGGCAAAGTACTTGAATAGCCCCGATACGCCGCTCTTCGACAAGTCGTCTGTGCTCTATGGTTTGGATAAATCAAAATCATTCATCCGCCAGTTGGACTATTCCATCATGGTGGAAGGGCAGATGGACCTCATCATGTCATATCAGGCTGGCGTCAAGAATGTCGTGGCGGCTTCTGGGACAGCCCTGACGGATGCTGAATCGAACAAGGACGGCGTCATCAACAACCTGGGTCTTTTGCGCCGCCTTTCCCAGAATGTCATCATCGCCTTTGATTCTGATGCCGCGGGACGGAAGGCTGCTATGCGCGCGGCCGGCATAGCCCTCTCGCTTGGGATGGATGTGAAGGTTGCGGATATTACCGGTGGAAAAGATCCGGCTGATCTCGTCTTGGGCAATCCTGAAGACTGGAAGAATGTTCTGCGCAAAGCCACAGCGGTGGTGGAGTTTGAGCTGAACAACGTGCTACGTGAAGAAAAAGATCCAAGGAAGACTCCCAAGTTGATCCGCGAAAGAGTCTTACCTTTCGTAATAGCCATCGAAAGTGCAACCGACAAGGCTTATGCGATCAAATTGATTGCCGACAAGACCGGTCTGCCGGAACAGGCGATGCGAGATGATTTGAGTGCGGTTGAGAAGAAAAGCAAGGAGGAGACGGACAAAAGTTCCAAATCAGCCGCCTCCGCAGGGGAGAACGGTACTCCTCGAGGAGGAGCCAAGGGCGAGGATCGAGGGGGTGTACCGTTGTCCCCGAGAGGAGGCGGTGCAGGTGCTTCACTGTCCGCTAACACCCGAGTCGACCTCGTCGAGCGCCGCATGTTCGGGCTTCTTGACCTGATGGAAAAAGCCGCCCTACCTGGCGCTGTCGCCTACCGCGAAGAGATCAGGAAGATTGCCGACTCGACATATGAGCAACGGATAGAGAAGATCAAGCCGCTCATGAGCGACTTCTCCTTTGAAGCCGAAGCATTCTATGGTGATAAACCCGAACGCTTCGACATCCATATGCGCGAGCTCATCACCAACTTCGAGGGGGATCTCGTCAATATCGAGTTGATCCAGGCCATGACAGAGCTAAAGGCCGCTGAAAGGACCGGGGGAGAGCAGGCGCTAGTCGCTGAATTAGCCAAGAAATGCCAGGCCCTGTCTATCCGTAAGGCCGATATAGGCAAAAAGAGGGAGAATAAGTAAATACTTGCCGTCTTATTGTATCTAGAGTAGAATGATGGACTAAGACAACTCTCTCAATTCATGCCTAAACACAAAAAAGCAGCTCGTCCGGCTGCACATTCTAGTCGGTCTATCAAGCGCGCCAAGCCAGCGAAGAAGGGCAAGCCCAAGAAAGCCGTGGCCAAAAAGGGCAAAACAAAGGGTCCGGCGCGCAAAGACTCCGGTTCTTACGTGAAGAATTTTGAGGCCAAGGCCAACACGCTCATCCAGAAGGGACGCGACCGCGGTTTCGTCACCTATGACGAGATCATGAAAGAGTTCCCGCAGATCGAGAACGATATCGTCTTCCTCGATAGTCTCTATACCAAGCTTTCGACAGCCGGCGTAGACGTGCTCGAAGGCGGCGGCCTCCTCGAAGTCGAGGAGCTCAAGGAGAAGGACAAGAAGGCTGTGCCGCACTATTCACGCTCTGGCTCCGACTCCGCTTACGACTCCATCCAGATGTACTTGAAGGAGATCGGCCAATATCCTCTCATCAATGCTGCCATGGAGAAGGAACTGGCCAAGCGCATCCAGAAAGAAGACCTCGAAGCCAAGAATCTTCTCGCCAAGGCCAACCTCCGTCTGGTGGTCTCGATCGCCAAGAAGTACGTCGGACGCTCGCCGGACTTGACCCTGCTCGACCTCATCCAAGAAGGCAACCTCGGCCTCTTCCGCGCCGTCGATAAGTTCGACTGGACCAAGGGCTACAAATTCTCGACTTATGCCACCTGGTGGATCCGCCAGGCTATCACGCGCGCCCTGGCTGACCAATCCCGTACCATCCGCGTGCCCGTCCACATGGTAGAGACGATCGCCAAGTATAAGCAGGTGGTCCGCCGCCTCATGCAGGACCTGGGCCGCGAGCCTCTGCCTGACGAGATCGCCACGGAGATGGGTATGGATGTCGAGAAGGTCTATCAGATCGAGAAGATCGAGCAGGATGTCGTCTCTCTGGAATCGCCCGTTGGCGACGACAGTGATGACAGCAAATCGACCCTGCAGGATTTCGTTCCTGATGATAAGATCCTTTCGCCGGACCAGGAATCTTCACGCCGCATCCTCCGCGACCAAGTCAACACCATCCTGAACGACCTCTCCGAGAAGGAGCGTAAGATCCTGGAGATGAGACATGGCCTATCCGACGGCATCACTCATACCCTTGAGGAAGTAGGACGCGAATTCGGCGTCACCCGCGAGCGCATCCGCCAGATCGAAGCCAAAGCCCACGAGAAGATCCGCCAGCACGACCAGGCCAATCGGTTGAGGAATTATTGATCTCGCGCGCAGGATATATTTATTATAGTGCCGAAAGCAATGTATCCACGATCGTCTTGAGCGTGGCATAGGTGTCTGCCCCGGCCCGGATGATCTTCGAGTCCGAAGGGCCGATGATCACGGTATACGGCGTACCGTTTATACCGGCGTTGATGCTGGATATATACGCCTGATCGATCTTGGCTTTGAAGCGTCCGCTGGCTAGACACTCGTTGAATGAGACAGCTTCAAGGCCGACCTTCTTTGCGATATCAAGGATCTGTTTCATATCGGCTCCGGCAGACCGGTTGGCGCCATCTTCCGGGAACGCGGCATACCACTCTTTTTCATATGCCCAAAAAGCGCTGTTCCCGCCGAGCGCGGCCGAGCATTCTAGGGCTTCAGCCTGTACGCCTGCATTGGGATGCAGGATGTTCCCGTTGGGGTCTGGTTTGTAAAGCGGGAAATGCCGATAGACCCAAGCGACCTGGCCTTTTGCGCCATAATCATCCATGAGCCGTTCCATGACGGGATTGAATATCTTGCAATATGGGCAAGACGGGTCTGAATACTCCACGAATTTGATCGGTGCGGCCGGATTGCCGAAGATATGATCCGCGGCGGTGATCTCCGCGATACTGTTCGATCCCTGGGAAGGGGTATCAACACCTGTCGCCGATGTCTTCGCAGGCGCTGTTCCCGGCTTCTGGGTCCAGATGATGGCTATGGCCACGAGCGCCGCGGCGATGATGATGGCACCGGACAAGGTCGCGTGATTGTTCTTCTCTGATTCCATGGGGATATTGTATAAGCGCCCTCTTAAAATGGCAAAGTGAAAGTCAGAGCGCTAGCGGCCAGCACCTCCCATTTTGAGGTATCAAGCGGTAGTTTCACGATCGCGCCGACATCGCGGTATTTGAGATGGTTATTCTTGACGGCGTATTCGTATAGCTCCTTGGTGATCCTCACGTCATCCATACAGTATTTGATGATCTTATCCACTTCACCCTTGCGCCACCAATCTACGGCCTCCATCCCGTTGCCGGATTTTGCCACGCCAAGCGTAGCTCCGGCCACCGTGTCTAGTTTGAGCCGTCGACCGAGGACTAGCTGCATCTCCTTCATGAGATCGATGCTCTTGATCTTCTTGAGATCGCCCGGGTAATACTTATTCAAAAGGGGTATATCGAAATGGTCGCCGTTCCAAGTCACCAAGATATCGGCCGTCTCGAGGATCGGCCAGAGGCCGCGCAGGTCATTGACCGTGAAGCTCCTGTAGGAATCATCAGAAGAATCATGGATGCACAATACGGATATATCGAGGTCAGCCGGATCATTGGAGCCGACGTCCTCGAAGAAGTTCTGCGTCTCTATGTCTAGGGTGATGCGGCGCATGTACTTAGGCGGCCAGGACATGCCGGGCGATGTCTGATTCGGTCAGCAATACCTCGTCTCCGGTAGACAGCCGCTTGATCCGGAGCTTGCCATTCTTAACTTCCTCGTCTCCGACCGCGATCACGTATGGTATGCCGCGCTTGGCGACATTGCCGATCTGGTCGCCGACCTTCTTGCCCGAGATGTCGACGCTGACGCGCACGCCTTTGGTGCGGAGCGACTGCGCCAGATCGAGCGTGTAGGGGGTGTTCTGTTCGCCGACGATACAGAGGGCCAGATCGGCTGGGGGTGCGTTCTTGGGCGTCGTTCCATATGTCTCCATGAGGTCTTGGGCCACAACATCACCTGCACCGAAGCCGACCGCGGAGGCCTTGTCGTTGCCGAAGAGAGCTAGGAGGTCGTCATAACGGCCGCCGCCGAAGACCGAACGGCGGTTGGACAGATCGAGATCGAAGATCTCGAAGATGGTGCCGGTATAATAATCGAAGCCGCGCATGAGCGTCTGGTCGAAGCGTGCGTTGGTGATGCCTAGTCGCTCAAGACCAGTCATGACGGCGCGGATCTCCGCGAGGCCGACGTGCTCCTCTTTGGTCTGCGGCAGGCGCGACGCAAACTCCTCGAAATTCTTGGAATTGAGCAGGGTCACAAATTGTTCAGCCTTACTGCCGAGGAGCTCCAGGGCGCCGGCCTCGAAGTCGCCCCGGGCCAACTTGTCTTTCTTGTCGATCAGTTTGGCTATCTTGTGAGCCTTTTCCTCGTCCAGCCCAAAGACTTCACGAGTGACATAATTGACGATCTTGCGGTTGTTCAGGCGGATCTCGAATTCGGCGTCTTTAAGCCCATAGCCACGTGTGATGTCATAGGCGATATTGATGACTTCGATCTCAGCGGCGATCGAGTCGATGCCGAAGATGTCTACATTGAGCTGCCAATGTTCGCGGACACGGCCTCTCTGGGGTTGTTCGTAACGGAAGAGATTCGGGATGGAATACCAGCGCAGAGGGAAGACGAGTTCGCGCCGCTTGGCAGCGACCATGCGGGCGACGGTCGGTGTCATCTCTGGGCGCAGGGTCACCTCGCGATCTCCGCGATCTATGAATGTGTAGGTCTGCTCATTGACGATCTCCTCGCCGGTCTTGGCCTTGTAGAGCTCGGCGGGCTCGAGTACTGAAGCCCCGTATTCTTCATAGCCATATTTCTCGACGACATTGCGCCAGATACCAAAAATCTTCTTTTCGGTAGCCATATCGGCAGGGAAGAAGTCGCGTACGCCCTTGTAAGCATCAGTAGAGAGTTTTTTGGCCTTGTCGGACATAGAGGCATTGTAACATGTCGATATGCTAGGCTCTAGTCATGGCCCGTAAACAGGAAAAATCCATCTTTGTGGCCAAACAGCCGGGCGAGACGCCGCTCGAAGCCTTGGAACGGTACCGCCTTACCAGGCCGGAATTGAAGGGTTTGCCGATGACTTATGCCGGCAGATTAGACCCTATGGCCGAAGGCACCCTCCTCATCCTCATCGGCGATGAATGTAAGAACAAGGAGAAATATTTGAACCTCGACAAGGAATATGAAGTAGAGATGGTGTTTGGCATAACTACTGACACCTATGATGCCCTTGGCTTAGTTGATTCAGATACCAACGCTCGAGCAGAAGTGATACCACCGAAGGTTAATCTCAATAAATACACAGGTAAGTTCAGTCAGGAATATCCGGCGTATTCTTCCAAGACTGTTGATGGTGTCCAGCTTCACACGCTAGCTCGCGCTGGAGAGTTGCCCGATGAGATGCCGGTCAAAGATGTGGAAATATATTCAATAGAGAGATTGGATGACCGCAAGATTCCAGCGCCTGAACTTAAGAAATATATCAATGCAAAGATCACTCTTGTAAGAGGAGATTTTAGACAGAAAGAAATATTGGCTAAATGGGATGAGGTATTATCCGATCCCGGTTCAGGCTTCTATGCCACGAAGATGAGGGTGAAGTGTTCAAGCGGCACCTACATGCGTTCTTTGGCACATAGGATAGGGAAGGAAGCGGGAATAGGGGCGTTTGCGCTGTCTATCAAGAGGACGAAGATCCTTTTGAAATAGATTGACAAGTGCTATTTTTCAGGTTAATTTCAATATAGCAAATTAACATCTTATGTACTTCGTAAAAGGAAAGACTCGAATTGTCATTGTCTTGCAGGAATGGGGAATTGTCATCAAGTTGGCTAAAATAAGGCTTTGGCCAGTTCTCAGGCACATCAAAAGGATTCTTCGTCACCCAAGTGACACCCTTGAATATATCCGTATCGAGCGCAGGACTAAATGGTGGTATTGGTCTAGCTCCATTAAGCAGCCCTTGTTAGCAGGACTTATGGAAAATTGGTGTGAATTCCGATTCTACAGGAAGACCCGTCTAAAGATCCTTCAGCCGACTTTCTTCTCTGTGGGTCTGTTCAATATCCAGAAGTATGCGGAGCCCCTAGATCCAAATACCGAAGGTTTCTGGGTGCAGCTTATCAGAATCGTGTCGTGGTCAAGGATAGGCTTCGACCATCACCATTTCTCCAATCCAGCTAATTTTGCAATTGCTGAGAACAAATTGGTCGCACTGGATTATGGCAATCCGCGCACGACAAAAATCCTCTTTCGTTGTGGTGATAAAATACACGATCAATTTGACCCAAGCAAAATCATTCCGGCCCGCTGAAAGAAGCGGGCCTTTTTATTTTACAAATCCGTTCTCTTGGCCTTGGCACGATCCTTACTTTTTTATCCACACATCTCTTGAGATCCCACCTTGCTTGAGAATTTTACCAAAGAGTTTAGGCATACTTCCTGGCAGAAAGTGGAATGGTTGGAACCTTGAAGTTTGGTATCGGTAGATTTTTTTTGAGTCTGACAATCAACCATCCCTCAATAGTTGTAAGCAGATTGCTCCTGCATTCTTCTAATGTCTTACCAACAGCCCAAACCCCACGAAGCGATTTAATCTCTCCGTAGTAGCGTTTACCGCCGTCTATGAGTTCATAGGTGGCTTTATTGAGATTGCTTGTAAGGTAGTTTTGAATCATGACTAAATTGTATCAAGAATGAATACTGACCGCACATTGACAGTCAACTTACATTATGTTATGAATATGACAGCCAAAACATCGTTCTCTGACATACATTTTCACCGCAAGATGCGCTTTCTCACGGTTTCGCGAATGTTTCGCGGGTGAGGGGTCGCACAATTGCGGTGAAACTTATCTATGCATCCTTGGAATAAAAAAACCCTTATGTGGGCGAAGGCAGGAACAGATCTCGAGGCAATTTTTGAGAAATATTTTCGGAATCGGCTCGGAAGCAATGCTGATCGTGTTTGGGATGTTTGCAGGAAATACTGCAAACATAACATGATTGACCAATTTGAGCTTATAGAAAAAGCAATTGCTTCAGGAAAGATTTCTCAGTGTGTGAGTGAACTTGAAATGATTTGGAGTGATATTGAGAATGGACACATGCCAATTAGATCTAAGATGACTTGGGAGCAAGAGACGAAACTTGCAAACTCATTCCTAATTTCTGATCTTCTGGTTAAGTAATCGTGAACTAAGCCTCACCTACCTTTTTTACAAGCGCGCCCCTTACGGAGCGCGTTTTTTATTACAACGAATGGAAATCCTATTGCCCCAAATCTTTTCTGGAAGCACGAGCGCGGTCGAGGTTCGTCAAGAATTTCTTACGCAGCCTGATATTCTTCGGGGTGATCTCGAGGTATTCGTCGTCGCGCATGAGTTCGAGACCGCGTTCGATAGAGAGGATATAGGGAGGTGTGAGCATCAAGGCCTCGTCCTTGCCGGAAGATCGCATGTTGGACATAGCCTTGGCTTTGCAGGGATTCACGTCGAGGTCGTCGCCTTTGGCGGTGTCGCCGATGACCATGCCCTCGTAGACTTCGATGGCCGGGATGATGAAGATGCGTCCGCGATCCTGGAGGTTCCAGAGCGAGAAGCCGTAGGTGCGGCCGCTGGCCATCGAGGTCATCGAACCGGTCTCGCGCTTCTCGATCTCACCGGCCCATGGGCGGAATTCCAACATACGCGAAGACATGATGCCTTCGCCCTTGGTGTCGATCATAAATACGTTGCGGTAGCCGAGGAGGCCGCGAGTCGGAACTTCGAAGACCATCCGGACCTGGTTGCCGTGTGTAGTCATATTGGTCATCACACCCTTGCGCTTGCCAAGCTTCTCGATGATGATGCCGGAAGTCTCCTGCGGCGTATCGATGATCACTTCCTCGAATGGCTCGCTCTTCACGCCATCTTTTTCATGGATGATGACCTTCGGCTGGGAAACCTGGAGCTCATAACCCTCACGGCGCATATTTTCCAATAGAATGCCGATGTGGAGTTCGCCGCGGCCATAGACGTTGAAGAATTCATTTGATTCAAAGTCGACCTTGAGACCGACGTTCGTCTCAAGCTCGCGCTCTAGGCGCTCGCGGATCTGACGGCCGGTCACAAAAGTGCCTTCCTTACCGGCGAACGGGGAATTGTTCACCAGGAACTGCAGGGAAATGGTCGGCTCGTCTACTTTAATAGCCGGCATGGCTTCTGTCTTCTCGCTATCAGCGATTGTCTCTCCGATATAGATATCAGGAATGCCGGCGATGGTGATGATATCGCCTGACTCGGCTTGGGCCACCTCCGTCTTCTTCTTGCCTTCGAATGTGAAGAGCTTGGTGATCTTGCCCGTGAATGATTTGCCGCTAATATCTTTTACAAAAACATTCTGTTGATCTTTGATAGTGCCCTCATAGATGCGGGCAACAGCTAGACGGCCAAGGAAATTGTCATAACCCAAATTAAATACCTGGGCCTTCAACGGTGCGGCGCTATTCGCATTGGCAGCCGGGACGTGCTCGAGAATGCAGTCGAGAAGAGGGAAGATATCTTTTGATTCATCGGTGAGCGACTTCTTGGCCACACCCTCGCGCCCGATGGCATAGATAGTAGGGAAGTCTATCTGGGAATCATGAGCGCCGAGCTCGATGAATAGCTCCAAAACTTCGTCATGGACGCGCGCCGGATTGGCGGCTGGCTTGTCGATCTTGTTGATGATCACGATCGGTAGGAGGCCGAGCTCGAGGGATTTCTTGAGGACAAAGCGTGTCTGGGGCATCGGGCCCTCTTGAGCATCAACTACGAGCAAGACGGCGTCGATCGAGCGCAGGACGCGCTCCACCTCGGAACCGAAGTCGGCGTGACCGGGAGTGTCTACTATATTGATTTTGGTGTCCTTGTATTCGATGGATGTATTCTTGGCGTATATGGTGATGCCGCGCTCCTGTTCGAGCGCGTTCGAGTCCATGGAGCCGTCATCCCCGTGGCCACACTGGGTCATGATGGCGTCGGTCAGGGTGGTCTTGCCGTGGTCGACGTGAGCGATGATTGCGATGTTGCGTATCTGCATGAATTAAAATCCGCCGGTAGGCGTTCGGAGCGCCGGCGGCTATTGCTACTAGTAAAACATTATTGAACTTGATTGTCAAATTAGCAATGCCTTTGATACAATATATCCATCTTGAAAAAGGCCAATCTGATATTTCTGGCGGTCATCCTTTCTTTCGGCGTACACCAGTCCGCCAGAGCTGATATCACGGCCGGTCTCGTCGGATACTGGACCCTGGACGAAGGATCCGGGCTCACGGCGGCAGATTCCTCTGGCAGCAATCCCGGGACTCTGAGCAATGGACCATCTTGGACTGCCGGACACATCGGTTCCGGCTCCTTGGTTTTCGACGGCGCGGACGATGTGCTCAATATCGGCTCTGCTTCAACTGTAGATAATATAGACGCCAGCGGTTCTGGCATGACGATCAGCGCTTGGGTCTTTCCACGCTCTTATGGCGTGAATAGAGCGGGAGCGATCGTTGCCAAGGGAGCTAACTACGCGTCAGGTAATTTCCAGATAGTCTTCGATGGATATGGCCCGACGCTCAATTTCAATAAAGATTACGACGGAGCGACTGACCTTAGTGCTAGGATCGCTTTTCCCTCGTCATACCTCAATACATGGAGCCATCTCGTGATCGTATGGGACGGCGGTCCGTCCGCGTCCAATGTACACATCTATATCAACGGAGCGGAGATGACTAAGTCATACACGACTAGCGGGGATGGGAACAAGACATCTGATGGTTCCCATAATCTCATAGCAGGCGCGTCATCAGGAGGAAACTATTTTGATGGTAATCTGGACGATGTGCGCATATACAACCGGCCCCTATCTTCGGCCGAAGTGACCGAGCTCTACAATTACACTTATACGCCGCCGGCCGATACGACGCCGCCGGTTTTGTCGGCCGGATCTCCGACGGGCGTGCTCCCGGCCGGAACGACCCAGACGACCCTGTCGTTGACCACGAATGAATCAGCTTCATGCAAATACGGCACCGTCGCTAATACCGCGTACGCCGCCATATCGGATACCTTTACGACCACTGGGGGGACATCACACACATCCGTCATCACTGGTCTTGCCGACGCCGCTTCATATGGTTATTTTGTGAGGTGTCAGGATGTGGCCAACAACGCGAATACTGCCGATTATGGTGTATCCTTCTCTGTTGCCTCACCGTCATCTGATACAGCTCCACCGAGCATCTCCTCGGTAGATGCATCCACGATCACCCAGACTGGGGCGATCATAAGCTGGGCTACCGATGAATCATCCGACTCTCAAGTGGAATATGGGCTGACTGTCGATTATGGTAGCATCACCGCTCTTGATTCTTCTCTTGTCACCATGCACACGCGGACTCTGTCAGGTCTTTCCTCCAACACTATCTACCACTATAGAGTGAAGTCCAGGGACGCTTCTGGCAACCTTGCGATTTCAGCCGGTACTACTTTCACGACCTCTCCCGTAGCTTCGAGTTACACCTTATCGACATCCAAGTCCGGGCTTGGATCAGGTACCGTATCAGGCGGCTCTATTTCTTGTGGCTCCACTTGTACTCAATCGAATATCACCAGTGGTACACAGATAACCCTCACTGCCACTCCTTCTTCAGGTTCTACTTTCTCCGGTTGGTCCGGGGGCGGATGTTCGGGCAGTGGTTCTTGTGTGGTGACGGTGACAGCCGATCTCACAGTCACGGCGACTTTCAGTTCAAATATTCCATCAGGAGTCATTCCGGACCAAGCCAAGATCGACTGGTCCAGAAATGCCGGATCAAGCTATGTCATACCAGACTATACAGAAGTCGCCTGTACACCATCGGATGATACCGGAGCAACAAACATGTCTGCACAAATCCAAACATGTCTCAATAATGCGTCATCAAATAGGACGATCAAACTTCCTGCCGGCACCTACCGGATAGATTCGGCGGTGACCGTTCCATCCAACAAGACATTGAGAGGCAGCGGGTCGGCTCTGACAAAGATAATGTTGCACAATGCGAATACAGCGATCGCTATTCAAGGCCCATCCAATGTCGGCGTGGTGGGCACGATGAAATCTGGGGCAACGAACTGGACTAAGGACTCCCAAACCATCAGCGTTGTCCAGAGCTCTGCTTTCAGCGTCGGAGATTATATCGTGGTCCGACAGAAGAACCTCTCTTATTGCGCGAATGCGAATTGTACTTATTCAGGCACACATACGGGATCAAATGGGGCGACAACCCTGACGGACGGTGCCGTCACATGGACGGCTAACCAGTGGGTCGGCTATAAGATAGAGAACTATAGCGCGTTTGCTATAGGCACCATCACAGCCAACACCTCAAACACGATCACTGTCTCACCAGTCTCCAATTGGTCTCCGGCTGGTCGCACGACCTGGAATGCCGGCGACAAATATTACATCTATCCGGCAGGGAACAACTACGCTATCCCGGTTTTGAAGGAAAATTATGATTATCTGCCATACGAAACATCACAAATCGTGAAGATCACCAGTAAGAGCGCAGACCTGGGCGGATACTATGATGTCGGCTTGAGCGACCCCTTGTTCGTGACCTACGAACAGTCGTACGGGCCCGAAATATTCAAATTGAATAACACGACTAACGCCGGTATCGAAGATCTATATGTAGAGAAGACAGATAACACCTCTGGCAGCAACATCAACATCGGCAAGGCGGTGAATTGTTGGATCAGCGGGGTAGAAAGTTACAAGACATACAATTATCATGTTAATTTGAATTCAACATACGGCTGTGTTGTGCGAGACAGCTATTTTCACGAGAGCTGGCAGTATGGTGGGAATGCCGGCTATGGCATCGCGATGTTCAACAATGCCGGGAATAATCTAGTGGAGAATAATATCTTCTATCACACCAGGCATGCTCTAGAGATGGAGATCGGCGTCAATGGCAATATCTATGGTTATAATTACTCAAAAGATCCCCTGAATGAATCAATACCGATGGATTATCTGATGATAGACGCGGTCGTTCACGGCGGCGGGAATTACATGAATCTTTACGAGGGCAACATCGTCGCCCATCTTGGTAGTGATAACGCCACTGGGGGAAGCAAGTACAACACCTTCTTCCGGAATTGGGCGACTAGGGATCATTCTTTGGGGATCAATCCCCCTGGCCAGATCTATTATCCATGGACTGTCGATATCCAGAAGGATAGTCTGTATACCAATCTGGTCGGCAACATATTCAACACGCCCGGAGTGAACGGCAACAAGACGATCAGTTGGGGATTGGATCAGAATGACAATACCCAGTTCGACACCCGCTCGCAGGGGACAGCGAACATGTGCGGTAACTACGATCTCTACGCCGATGCTTATCAAACAGATAATTCCGCGTGTTCTACAGCCATACCAAACTCCTTGTATCTTGGTAGCAAGCCGAGCTGGTTCGGCAGTGTCGCCTGGCCGCCGATCGGCCCCGATGTTTCCGGTTACAAGAATAAGATTCCTGCTCAGCTCTGTTTCGAGAATGAGAATCTTGTCTCTGGGGGTGTGTTCAACTCATCTGCTTGCTATTCGAGCGTGTCCACATATACTGTTTCGATCACGAAGCAGGGCAATGGTTCCGGCACAGTCTCCTCATCGGTTGGCAGTATCAACTGCGGCTCTACTTGTACCTCTTCCGCTCTCTCGACCAACACCGCGGTTGTTCTTACAGCCACTCCGGCTTCCGGCTCCACCTTTTCTGGATGGTCAGGTGGCGGTTGTTCTGGGACCGGCTCGTGCAACATTACCTTATCTTCTAATACTATCATCACTGCGACATTCGCGATTATTTCAGATTCCACACTCCCTACCATCTCTATCGCCACGCCCGCCACAGGGGCTACGGTATCGGGCTCTATCCTGATCTCGGCTGCAGCCTCTGATAATGTCGGCATCGCTGGCGTCCAATTCAAGCTCGACGGCTCGAATCTGGGCGCTGAACTCATCAACTCGCCATATTCCGGCAACTGGAATACGGCCCTGGCATCGAACGGTCGCCACATCCTATCTGCCACGGCACGAGATGCAGCCGGCAACATCACGACCTCTAGTTCTGTCATCGTGACCATAACCAATTCGTCCTCTTACGCTTCAGGCTCGCTTGCTACCACTGCCCCCGCGTTCATCCCGACCGTTCTGCAGACAAGGCCGTTGAATGCGACCGCTCCATGTTCAACCGCCCCTTCTTCATTCGCGAGAGACCTCACCCTCGGCTCTACCGGCGCAGATGTCAAAGCCCTGCAAGTATTCCTCAACACGAAGGGCTTTACCGTAGCTCAGATCGGTCCGGGTTCCAAGGGGCAGGAGAGCTCATATTTCGGCCCAGCGACCGTGAGGGCCCTCTCGCTCTTCCAGGCCTTCAACAACATCTTCCCGGCTCAAGGATATTTCGGGCCGAAGACGAGGATCAAGATCAACGGCCTGTTATCTTCGGGTGCCGCCGTTTGTGCGGATACTTCTGCGCCACCAGTCCCGGCCGTTGCCGCTAGCTTCGCGAGAGACCTCACCCTCGGCTCTACCGGCGCAGATGTCAAAGCCCTGCAAGTATTCCTCAACACGAAGGGCTTTACCGTAGCTCAGATCGGTCCGGGTTCCAAGGGGCAGGAGACCAGCTTCTTCGG
>Ga0172379_10000886_pt1 | contig 67301 bp, 60 predicted proteins | sample GrowelOW334metaG_FD_119756 | JGI IMG/M metagenome (GOLD analysis project Ga0172379, IMG submission 119756) | Groundwater microbial communities from an aquifer near a municipal landfill in Southern Ontario, Canada - Groundwater well OW334 metaG | ecosystem: Environmental > Aquatic > Deep... | reverse complement strand
GCGCAGGCGGCGATAGACCTCGACCACGCGCGGCAGGATGGTCTTCTCGTCGATCGACAGTTCGCCCGAGTAGTCGGTGCTGGCCACCCAGAGACGCAGGATTTCGGCGCCGAGCGTGTCGGAAATCTTCTGCGGTGCGACCACGTTGCCCTTCGACTTGGACATCTTCATGCCCTTGCCGTCGACCACGAAGCCATGGGTCAGCAGCGCCTTGTAGGGCGCGCGGCCGTCGATCGCGGCACCGGTGAGCAGGCTGGAATGAAACCAGCCGCGATGCTGGTCCGACCCTTCGAGATAGAGGTCGGCCGGATAGTCAAGGTCCCTGGCGTGGGAGCCGCGCAGCACGGTGCGGTGCGTGGTCCCGGAATCGAACCAGACATCGAGCGTGTCGCGCATCTTGTCGTACTGGCCGGCTTCATCTCCGAGCAGTTCCACCGCGTCGAGCTTGAACCAGGCGTCGATGCCCTCCTGCTCGATGCGCTTGGCCACGGCTTCGAGCAGTTCCAGCGTGCGCGGATGCGGCTCGCCGGTTTCCTTGTGCAGGAAGAAGGGGATCGGCACGCCCCAGTTGCGCTGGCGCGAGACGCACCAGTCGGGCCGGTTGGCGATCATCGCGTGCAGCCGCGCCTTGCCCCAGTCGGGATAGAACTTGGTCGCGTCGACGGCGGCGAGCGCCTTTTCGCGCAACGTGCCGCCTTCGACAGGGATACGGTTCATTCCCACGAACCACTGCGTCGTGGCGCGGTAGATGATCGGCGTCTTGTGGCGCCAGCAGTGCATGTAGCTATGCACGATCACGTCGCTGGCGAACAGGCTGCCGACCTCGGCCAGCTTGTCGATGATCGCCGCATTGGCCTTCCACACGTTCATGCCGCCGAAGAAGGGCAGGCTGGCGGCGAACACGCCGTCGCCCTGCACCGGGGTCAGGATCTCGTCGTTGTGCATGCCGTGCTTGCGGCAGGATTCGAAATCCTCCAGGCCGTAGGCCGGCGCGCTGTGAACGATGCCGGTACCGGTGTCGAGCGTGACGTAGTCGCCCAAATACACGGGTGACTTGCGTTCGTACAACGGATGCAGGAAGTTCACCAGCGACAGCGCCGTCCCCTGGCAGGCGCCGAGCACCTCGCCTTGCAGCTGGTAGCGCTCCAGCGCCGCAGCGCGCAATTCGGCGGCCAGGATCAGGCAGCCGCGCGCCGTCGTCACCAGTTCGTAGGTGAAGTCCGGATGCATGTTGAGCGCCTGGTTGGCGGGAATGGTCCACGGTGTGGTGGTCCAGATCACCGTGAAGCAGTCGCCGTCAGGCAGCGCGTCGATGCCAAAGGCATGGGCAACGCGACCGCGTTCGGCGGCATCGAGACGGAAGGCGACGTCGATCGCCGGGGACTTCTTGTCCTGATACTCGACCTCGGCCTCGGCCAGTGCCGAGCCGCAGTCGAAGCACCAATTCACCGGCTTGAGTCCCTTGAACAGGTAGTCGCGGGCATACAGTTCGCCCACCGCGCGGATTTCGTCCGCCTCGTTGCGGAAGGCCATGGTCAGGTAGGGATTGTCCCAGTCGCCCAGCACGCCGAGGCGGATGAAGTCCTTCTTCTGCCGTTCCACCTGTTCGGCGGCGAAGCTGCGGCACAGCTCTCGCGCCTGGTCGGCGGGCAGATGCTTGCCGTGGGTCTTCTCGATCTGGTGTTCGATCGGCAGGCCGTGGCAGTCCCAGCCCGGCACATAGGGCGCATCGAAACCGGCCAGCGTCTTGGCGCGGACGATGATGTCCTTGAGGATCTTGTTCACCGCGTGGCCGATGTGAATGTCGCCATTGGCATAGGGCGGACCGTCGTGCAGCACGAAGCGCGGACGACCCTTGGCGGTGGCGCGAATCTTCTGGTAGAGCTTCTCCTGCTGCCACTGTGCGATCCAGCCCGGCTCGCGCTTGGCGAGATCGCCGCGCATCGGAAAGGGCGTGTCAGGCATGTTGAGGGTCTTGCGGTAGTCAGCCATGAGTCGTGCCAGTAATTGAATGTGTGTTGAAGAAGGCGCGCACCGCCGCGACGTCACGGGCGATCTGCGCCTTGAGCGCATCGAGTGAATCGAACTTGGCCTCGGCGCGCAGCTTGTGCAGAAAATTCACGTCGACGTGGGTGCCGTAAATGTCGCGGTCGAAATCCAGAATATGAACCTCCAGCACCGGCTTCATGCCCGCGCCGACGGTGGGCCGCACGCCGATGTTCGCGGCGCCGGGCAGCGGTTGCGCGGCGACTCCCGAAACCGTGACGGCGAATACGCCGGACAGGGGCAGGCGCTGGCGCTTGACCTGGATATTGGCGGTGGGAAAGCCGATCGTGCGGCCGATCTTCTTGCCGTCCATGACCCGCCCGGCGATGACAAAGGCGCGCCCCAGCAGTTCCTCGGCGTGCTCGATGTTGCCGCTCGCAAGTGCATGGCGCACGGCGGAACTGGATACGCGGAGCCCGCCGAAATCCACCGTGTGCATGGCCTCGACCACAAAGCGGTGCTGCTGCCCCATCCGTTGCAACAGGGCGAAGTCGCCGGCCCGGCCCTTGCCGAAGCGGAAGTCGTCGCCGACGATCAGATGTCGCACCGACAAGCCCTGCACCAGGATGCGTTCGACGAACTGCTCGGCGGTGAGCGCCGCCAGTTTGCGGTTGAAGCGACAGACATGCACCCGGTCGACGCCGCAATCCGCCAGCAGTTCCACCTTGTCGCGCAGACTGGCCAGACGCGCCGGCGCCTGCTCCGGGGCAAACAGTTCGCGCGGATGCGGCTCGAAGGTGAGCACCGTCGCCGGCAAGCCAAGCTCGCGCGCCTTGGCTGTCAATTCAGCCAGCAGCGCACGATGGCCGAGGTGCACGCCATCGAAATTGCCGATGGTCAGTACCGTAGACGTCGTCGCCCGTTCGGGAACACCGCGAAAAACCAGCATGGGGTTGAGGCTGCAGGGAAAGCCGCTGATTATATCAACCTTGAAACCTCAGTTAGCCACAGAGGGCACAGAGAACACAGAGATAGAGCGGGATTCAACCGCTTCTGCGCTTCACCTCTGATGTGTGCCGCCCATCCATTGCAGTTGCTTGTTTTTCCTCTGTGAACTCTGTGCCCTCTGTGGCTGGAAGTGCGGTTTGCCGTATCAATCGACTCGCGCCAGCTTGGACTTCGCCAGCGGCGGGTTCCTCGCGAAGTAGCGGCGGATGCCCTTGAGGATGGCTTCGGCCATGCGGTCCTGATAGGCCTCGTCGTTGAGGCGCGCCTCTTCTTCGGGATTGGAGATGAAGGCGGTCTCGATCAGGATCGACGGGATGTCCGGCGCCTTCAGCACCGCAAATCCGGCCTGTTCCACCTGCCCCTTGTGCAGGGTATTGATACGGCCCAACTCGCCCAGCACGTTGTTGCCCAGCTTGAGACTGTCGTTGATGGTCGCCGTCTGCGACAGGTCGAGCAGGGTGCGCGCGAGATAGGGATCCTTGACGCCGAGATTGACTCCGCCCACCAGGTCGGCGGAGTTTTCCTTGTTCGCCAGCCAGCGCGCCGCCGAGCTCGAGGCGCCGTTTTCGGACAGGACAAAGACGCTGGAGCCGCGCGCCGTGGTCTTGACGAAGGCGTCGGCATGCACCGAGAGGAATAGGTCCGCCTGCACCCGCCGCGCCTTTGCCACGCGCTGCTGCAGCGGAATGAAATAGTCGCCGTCGCGCGTCAGCACCGCGCGCATGTTCGGCGTGGCGTCGATCTTTGCCTTCAGCCGCCGCGCCACGGAGAGCGTGACGTTCTTCTCATGGCTGCCGCCGCGCCCGATCGCGCCGGGGTCTTCGCCGCCGTGCCCGGGATCGAGCACGATCGTGACCAGGCGTGCGATTTCCGGCTTTTCACCGGGTTTTTGCGCGGCGCGCTCGGCCGGCGCTTCCGCGGGCTTGCCCTGGCTGCCGGGGGCAGGCTCCGCCTTCTGCGGCGCCTCGCCGGATTTTTCGAGCAGCGCCATCAGGGGATCGACCGGTTCCACCGGATAAATGTCGAGCACCAGCCGATGGCCGTATTCGCCCACCGGCGGCAGCGAGAACACCTGCGGTTTGACCTCGCCCTTGAGTTCGATCACGAGGCGCACCACGCCGGGCTTGTTGCGACCGGCGCGGATCAGCTTGATGTAGGGATCGGAGTCGAGAATCTTCGAGGGCAGCGTCTGCAGCACCGAATTGAACTCGACCCCCTCGAGGTCGACCACCAGCCGGTCCGGATCCTTCACCAGCAGATGCGAATACCTGATCGCCTGATCGTGCTCCAGCGTCACCCGCGTGTAGTCGCGGGCGGGCCAGACGCGCACTGCGAGGATGCTGGTGGCCGCCGTGGCGCCAGCGCCGACTCTTGAAACCAGCAGTGTCAGGCTGGCCGCAGCAAACTTGAGGACATCACGCCGGCGAGGCATGTCCGTCCCTTTGCGCTGGCGGCCGTGATGCGGGCGAGGCGCCCGTCCTCCGGCGCACCCGGCGCAACGCGCAACTCGATTTGCATATCGGCGGCCGGCAGATACGGGGCGGCCTTGTCGGGCCATTCGACCAGACAAATTCCGCTTCCTGAAAAATATTCGTCGAGCCCTGCATCGAGATATTCTTCCGCCTGATTGAATCTATAGAAATCAAAGTGATAGAAGTGTAATCCAGAAACCACATGAACTTCAAGTAGTGTGTAAGTGGGGCTTTTGACCGGCCCGCTGTCGCCTGCCGCGCGCAACAGCCCGCGCACCAGCGTGGTCTTGCCGGCGCCGAGGTCGCCCTCGAGCCAGATCACCAAGCCCGCCGCCCGTTGGCCGGTGATTGACGCGGCCAGTGCGGCGCCCAGGGCCAGGGTGTCGGCCTCGCCGGGCAGGGCTAAAGTAAGATGGTCGGCATGCATGGCAATGATGAAGATCCGGCGAAACTGAAGGAGAACATACGACGCTGGGGCACGGACCTCGGCTTTGATGCCGTCGGCTTTTCCGCCGCCCAGGTCAGCGGTGCCGCAGAGAACCTGGGCGCATGGCTGGCGGCAGGTTTTCACGGCGAAATGGATTATATGGCGGCGTATGCAACTGGCGCCGGAAACAAGCGTGCCCAGCCCGAGCTGCTGCTGCCGGGCACGCGCAGCATCATCACCGCGCGCATGAATTACCGCAGCACCGCCGCCGACTCCCAGGAGGCACTGGCCGACGGCGAACGCGCCTTCGTCTCGCGCTACGCTCTGGGCCGCGACTATCACAAGCTGTTGCGCGCGCGCCTGCAGAAACTCGCCGACCGGATCACCGATGAGACCGGCAGTTTCGCCTACCGGGTGTTCACCGACTCGGCACCGGTGATGGAAGTCGGCCTGGCGCAGAACAGCGGGCTGGGCTGGCGCGGCAAGCACACGCTGCTGCTCGAGCGCGAGGCCGGCTCGTATTTCTTTCTCGGCGAGATACTCACCGACCTGGCGCTGTCGCCCGATACGCCGGTGACCGATCACTGCGGCAGCTGCACCGCCTGCATCGAAGCCTGCCCGACCCAGGCCATCGTCGCGCCCTATCGCCTCGATGCGCGACTCTGCGTCTCCTACCTCAGCATCGAGCTCAAGGGCAGCATCCCCGAGCCGCTGCGGTCGCTGCTCGGCAACCGCATCTACGGCTGCGACGACTGCCAATTGGCCTGTCCGTGGAATCGTTTCGCGCCCCTGACGCGCGAGAACGACTTCACGCCGCGCCACGGCCTCGACCAGGCAACACTCGTCGAACTCTTCGCCTGGGAAGAAAGCGATTTCAACGAACGACTTGCCGGTTCGCCGATCCGTCGTATCGGCTTCGAGCGCTGGCTGCGCAACATCGCCGTGGCACTGGGCAATGCGCCGCCTGGCGCCGAAGTGATCAGCGCCCTGCGCTCACGCGCCGATCACCCGTCGGCGCTGGTGCGCGAGCATGTGGCATGGGCACTGCGACGGCAGGGTGTCGATCCCTAGCCGGTCGCCACCGGACGCGAGGGATCGGCGCACCACTCGCTCCATGAGCCCGGATAGAGCTTCGACCCGGACAAGCCGGCCAGTTCCATCGCCAGCAGATTGTGGCAGGCAGTCACGCCGGAACCACACTGTTGTACCACCTGCGCTGGCGGCCGGCCGTCGAGCAGTTTCTCAAATTCGCGGCGCAGTTCTTCCGCCGGCTTGAAGAAGCACTCCGCGTCATCAAGGTTGTCGGCGTAGAACCGGTTGACCGCGCCGGGAATATGGCCGCCCACCGGATCGAGCGTCTCGTTTTCGCCGCGAAATCGTTGCGGGCTGCGCGCATCGAGGATCAGCATCCACTCCGTGCCGAGATCCGCCAGAACCTGATCGAGATCCACCGCCATATCCTGCGGGTGTGGCGTGAACTGGCGTGGCTCCACCAGCGGCACCGACTCTTCCAGAGCCCGTTTGCTGCGCTTCCAGCCGGCCAGGCCGCCGTCGAGCACCGCCACCCGGTCATGCCCCAGCCAGCGCAGCATCCACCACAGGCGTGACGCAAATATTCCGCCTTCATTGTCGTAGGCAACGACCCGGGTCGCTGCATCGACGCCGCAGGCGGACATGCGCTGCGCAAAATCAGCGACCGCGGGCAGCGGATGACGGCCATTGCGACCGGTCTTGGCGCCCGAGAGATCGTCATCGAGATGCAGGAACAGCGCACCGGGAATGTGGCCGCGGGCATAGGCCTGGCGCCCGTATTCGGTATTCTTCAGGTCATGCCGGCAGTCGAAAACGCGCCACTCCGGATGAGCGGCAAGCTCCTCGACACTGACCAGCGCATCTGCCGGCGAACTTGTCACCAGTTCGCTCATTCGGCCAGCCAGCTGCGGGCGTCGGCCTCGTCGGCAAACACCGTGACGTCGGCGGTGACGAACAGCTGCTCCAACCACGCGCTCCAGGCCACCCACTGGCTGTCGGTGATCACGGCGATGCGCTTGAAGTCGCCGGCGTGCTGCTTGGAAAACCGGATCTCTTCCCAGGCTACGTCCACCGTGAAGTCGGCCATGTCGCGCAGGTCGACCAGCAAATTCAGCGGGCCGGAAAACTTGATCTCGTGCAGGACCAGGTCTTCGAATTCCTTGAAGTCGGCCAGAGTGAATTCGCCGAACACGGCGAATTCGACCAGTTGCCCCTTATGTTGTGTCGTAATCATGGTGAGCCTCTCAAGAGTCCATTTCAGCAGGGATCATATCCCGCGCAACACTTAATTTGCTTGACCCCGAACCGATAAATCCGCAGCCCAAAAAACAAAGGACCCGCAAGCGGGCCCTTTCAGAGGAAAGAAGATTGTTCTTACTTCTTGGCCTTCTTGCCGGAAACGGCGAGCTTGAAACCCGTACCCGCGCTGAACTTCGGCACGGTGGTGGCGGGAATCTTGATCGTCGCGCCGGTCTTGGGGTTCTTGCCGGTACGCGCAGCGCGCTTGGCCGACTTGAACGTGCCGAAACCCACCAAGGTAACGCTATCCCCCTTGGATACGGCCTTCACTACTGCAGCCATGATCCCATCAAGCGCCTTGCCGGCGGCAGCCTTGCTTATGTCGGCTTCCTTGGCGGCGATTTCAATCAGTTCAGCTTTATTCATGCTTTAAATTCCTCCGGTAATTTTGAGGGCATCCCGCCCAAAAAAGATTCTAAACCTGCCCCCCCCGGCAGATGCAAGGACTTTATGCACAGTTTTATGCGCCTGACGCCTGATGTGTTGCAATGATGCCGCCACCCAGACAGACCCTCGATTCGTAGAGCACCAGCGATTGTCCCGGGGTCACTGCCCATTGCGGCGCAGCAAAAACGACCTCGCACTCCCCGCCGGAAATGCGCTCCACCTCGCACGCGGCGTCCGGCTGGCGGTAGCGCGTTTTCGCCGCATATACCCAATGCGTGTGCGGTGCATTTCCGGAGACCCACGACAGATCGTTGGCCATCACGCTGCCTGAGAGCAAGGCCGGATGTTCGTGGCCCTGCACGACCCAGAGGATGTTCTTTTCCATGTCCTTGGCGGCGACGAACCAGGGCTCCTCCGGGGCGCCCTTGACGCCGCCGATGCCCAGGCCCTCGCGCTGGCCGAGGGTGTAGTACATCATGCCCTCGTGATGGCCGACCACGCGATCCGTGCCGAGCACCCGAATCTCCCCCGGCTGCTTCGGCAGGTAGCGCGCGAGGAATTCACGGAAGGGTCGTTCGCCGATGAAGCATATTCCGGTCGAGTCCTTGCGCGCATGATTCGGCAGGCCGGCCTCCTCGGCGATGCGCCGCACATCGCGTTTGTACAGGTGGCCGACGGGAAACAGCGTCTTCGCCAGTTGCGCCTGATTCAGCCGGTGCAGGAAATAGCTCTGATCCTTAGTGCCGTCTTCGGCCTTGAGCAACTGCCACGCGCCGAGAAACTCCCGCACCTGCGCATAGTGTCCGGTGGCGATCTTGTCGGCGCCGAGCGCCAGCGCATGGTCGAGAAAGGCCTTGAACTTGATTTCCGAATTGCACAGCACGTCGGGGTTAGGCGTGCGGCCGGCCTGATACTCGCGCAGGAAATCGGCAAACACACGCTCGCGGTACTCGGCGGCAAAGTTGACCGCCTCGAATTCGATGCCGATCGTATCCGCAGCCGCAGCGGCGGCGACCAGATCCTCGCTCGAGGAACAGTATTCGTCGGTATCGTCGCCCTCCCAGTTCTTCATGAACAGGCCGATCACCTCGTAACCTTCGCGCTTGAGCAGCAGCGCTGCCACCGAAGAATCGACGCCACCGGAGAGGCCGACGATAATCTTTCCCTTGGAGCCCATCAGTCGTAGTGCCTGACCAGTTCGAGCGGAAAACGCCGGCCGGCGAGGTAGTCGCTCACGCACTGCCACACCAGCGGGCTGCGATGCCGATCCGCGTTGGCGCGAATCTCGTCGGGCGTCATCCAGACCGCGCGCAGGATGCCGTCATCGAGCACGCGGCCTTCCTCGTGCGCGCCCAGTTCGCCGGAAAATGCAAAACGCAGATAGGTGATGTCGCCCTGCGGCCGCAGCCACTGATAGATGCCGACCAGCGCCGTCGGCGTAAATCCCCAGGCAGTCTCTTCCAGGGTTTCGCGCGCACAGGCAGCGACCAATGACTCGCCTTCATCGAGATGGCCGGCGGGCTGATTGAAGCGCAAGCCGCCGTCGGTTTCCTCTTCGACCAGCAGAAATCGTCCGTCGCGTTCAACCAGCGCGGCGACGGTGACATTGGGCTTCCAGATACGATTCATCGGCGCATTTTAGCGCCCCTGCTAAAATCAGGGCTTCAACAACGCAAGCTGGAGACCCACCATGTCCATGGCCGACCGTGACGGCTTTATCTGGTACGACGGCAAGCTCGTACCCTGGCGCGATGCCACCACCCATGTACTGACGCACTCGCTGCACTACGGCCTCGCGGTGTTCGAGGGCCTGCGCGCCTACAAGACCGTTTCCGGCACGGCGATTTTCCGCCTCAAGGAGCACACCGACCGGCTGTTCGCCTCGGCGCACATCTATCGCATGCCGATGCCTTACGACAAGGCGACGCTGATGGAAGCGCACAAGGAAGTGGTGCGCGCCAACCAGCTCGAATCCTGCTACCTGCGGCCGATCGCCTTCTACGGTTCGGAGAAGATGGGCGTCAGCCCGCGCGGTGCGGTCACCCATGTCGCCATCGCGGCATGGCCCTGGGGCGCTTATCTCGGCGAAGAAGGCCTGGAAAAAGGCATCCGCGTCAAGACTTCGAGCTACTCGCGGCACCACGTGAACGTCAACATGGCGCGCGCCAAATTTGCCGGCACCTATCCCAACTCGATCCTGGCCAATATGGAAGCCACTGAAGACGGCTATGACGAGGCCATGCTGCTCGACGTCGATGGCTTCGTCGCCGAAGGCGCGGGCGAAAATCTGTTCATGGTCAAGGACGGCGTGATCTACGAACCCGAAATCGCTTCGGCGCTGATGGGCATCACCCGCAGCACGGTCATCACGCTGGCCGCGGAACTCGGCTACAAGGTAGTCGCCAAGCGTCTCACGCGCGACGACATCTACATTGCCGACGAGGCCTTCTTCACCGGCACGGCGGCCGAGGTCACGCCGATCCGCGAGCTCGACAATCGCACCATCGGCGGCGGCAGTCGCGGCCCGGTCACCGCCAAGCTCCAGAGCCTGTTCTTCGACCTGGTCAATGGCAAAGTACCGGCCCACGCCGACTGGCTCAGTCTTGTCCAAAGCACTTGAGGTAAATCATGTCCACTCTCGACGAATCGCAGCGCCAAGTCACCGTTACCGCCCACGACCTGCCGCTGGCCTGCCCGCGCCCCGATGCGCCTTTGTGGGCGCGCCATCCGCGGGTCTTCATCGACGTGCTGAAGAGCGCCACCGGCGAAGCCGCCTGCCCCTACTGCGGCACGGTGTATCGCTTTACCGGCGAGCGCCCCAAGGGGCACCACTGAGAACCCATTTGGCCGCAGAGTTCACAGAGGGCACAGAGAAAAGCACCCATCGGTTCTCTCTGTGATCTCTGTGTCCTCTGTGGCTGAAAAAATCCTTGTCGTCGCTCCGTCCTGGATCGGCGACACGATTCTCGCCCAGCCTTTCCTCGCACTGCTCAAACGCAAGCATCCGGCCGCGCGCATCGAAGTGCTGGCAGCGGACTGGTCGGCGCCGCTGCTGGCGCGCATGGCCGAGGTCGATGCGGTGATCGTCAATCCCTTCCGCCATGGCGAGTTCAGTTTCGGCGCGCGACGCGCCCTCGGTCGCCGTCTCGCCAGCGCCGACTATTCGACTGCCTATGTCCTGCCTAACTCGTGGAAGTCGGCGCTGGTTCCCTTCTTCGCCGGCATTCCACGGCGCGTCGGCTATCAGGGCGAAAGCCGCTACCTGCTGCTGAACGAACGCCATCGGCTCGACGTCGCCGCACATCCGCAACTGGTGCAACGCTACGCCGCGCTGGCCGGACCGCTGCCCGCCAGCTTGCCGCCGCCGCGGCTGAGTTCCACGATCGAGCAGCAACAGGCCGCGCGCCTGGCCCTGAATCTGCCTCTTGACGCGACACCGGTGATCTTCTGTCCGGGCGCTGAATACGGCCCCGCCAAGCGTTGGCCGGCGCGGCACTTCGCGGCGCTGGCGCGACTCGTCGCAACGCCGCAGAACCCGGTCTGGCTGGTCGGCTCGGCCAAGGATCTAGCCATCGGCGAAGAAATATCCGCTGCGGCAGCAGGTGCGGCGCTCAATCTGTGCGGTCGCAGCACGCTGGAGCAGGTCATCGACCTGATCGCCTCCGCGCGTTGCGTGGTGAGCAACGACTCCGGCCTGATGCACGTCGCGGCGGCGCTGGAGCGACCCCTGGTGGCGCTCTACGGTTCGTCTTCACCGGCCTATACGCCGCCGCTGTCAGCGCAGGCGCAGATCGTTTCGCGAAACCTGCCGTGCAGCCCCTGCTTCAAGCGCGAATGCCCGCTCGGGCATTTCGACTGCATGAACGGAATCAGCCCGCAACAGGTGGCGGCTATCATCACCACTCAACTTGCCCCATCCGTCTGACCGTGCCCAGCCAGAAGATCTTCGCCAGCCCGCAAGACGTCGAAGCCGCCTTCTACGAGGCGCTCGAACGCTCCGACATCGAGGCCATGATGGCCGTCTGGGCCGAAGACGAAGAAGTGGTCTGCGTGCAGCCCGGCGGCCCGCGCCTGGTCGGTTACGCGATGATTCGCGAAGCCTGGCAGCGTGTCTTCGCCAACGGCAGGAAACTCACGGTGCGCCTGTCGCAGCAGACGGCGGTAACGACACCCTTCGCCATGATCAGCACCGTGCTGGAACACATCGCCACCGTCGACGCCGAAAACTTGAGCGCTCCGGTGGCCGCCACCAACGTCTACGTGCGCGGGGTCCTCGGCTGGCGCATGGTCGCCCACCACGCCTCGCCGGTACCGCCCAACAGCGTCGGCGAGGCGCCACGCATCCTGCATTGAAAGCAGCGTGACCGGGCCGCATTATCTCGCTCCGCCATGGCTGCCCGGCGGCCATGCGCAGACCATCTGGCCGTTGCTGATCAAGGGGCCGCTGCCGAGCTACCGGCGCGAGCGCTGGGACACGCCAGACCAGGACTTCATCGATCTCGACTGGATCGCCGGCCAGCCCGGCGCGCCGTGCGTGGTGCTGTTCCACGGCCTCGAAGGCAGCTCACGCAGCCACTACGCACGGCGCCTGATGCATGCCGTGGCGCGCCGTGGCTGGCATGGCGTGGTGGTGCATTTCCGCGGCTGCTCGGGCGAGCCGAACCGCCTGCCGCGCGCCTATCACTCGGGCGACTCGCACGAGATCGACTGGATTTTGCGTCGGCTGCAAACCCACGGCTACCCGGCGCTGTTCGTCGCCGGCGTTTCGCTCGGCGGCAACGCCCTCCTGAAATGGCTGGCCGAGCAGGGCGGCCTCGCCTCCGGCGTAATCGCTGCGGCGGCGGCGGTGAGCGCGCCGCTGGATCTGGCAGCAGCCAACGCCGCGCTGTCATCCGGCTTCAATCTGGTTTATGCGCGGCATTTCCTGCGTACGCTGATTCCTGCGGCACTGGCCAAGGAGAACCGCTTCCCCGGTCGCATCGACATTCGCCGCGCGCAGGCGGCGCGCACCCTGCGCGATTTCGACGATGCCGTCACCGCGCCTTTGCACGGCTTTCTCGGCGCCGACGACTATTACGCGAGAAGCAGCGCCGGGCCGTTGCTGGCTAGCGTGCAAGCGCCAACGCTGCTGCTGCACGCGGCGAACGATCCGTTCCTGCCGGCGGCCGCCTTGCCGCGCTGCGAGCACTTGCCAGACACGGTGACGCTGGAAGTCCATGGTCACGGCGGCCATGTCGGCTTTGTCCATGGCGCCCTGCCCGGCCGCATCGACTGGCTGCCGCAACGTCTGCTCCAGCACTTCGACGCCCATCTGCCGGCCTCCGCTCGCATGCGATAATCCTCGCATCAACCTTTGCCAAACAACCCGTATGCATATTCCAGCTCCCGAGATCTTCAAGGCTTACGACATTCGCGGCATCGTGCGCACCACGCTGACGGCAGAGACCGTACGGCAGATCGGACTGGCACTCGGCAGCGAAGCCGTCGTCCGCGGCGTCAAGTCGATTGTCATCGGCCGCGACGGACGCCTCTCCGGTCCCGCGCTTGCCCGCGCGCTGGCCAACGGCATCACGCAGGCCGGAGTCAATGTCATCGACATCGGCCGGGTGCCGACCCCGATGACCTACTTCGCCGCGCATGAATTGGGGACCGACAGCTGCGTCTCGGTCACCGGCAGCCACAATCCGCCCGAATACAACGGACTGAAGATGGTGCTGGCGGGCCAGACGCTGTACGGCGAGATGATCCAGGACCTGCGGCGCCGAATAGAGAAATATGCGGCCAGCGCCGTCCCGCCAGGGAATACCGCTTCGCATAACTATCGCGCCGGTCGCGGCATGGTGCGCCATGCCAGCGTGCGCCAGGCCTATCTCGAGCGCATCGTCGGCGACGTCAAACTGTCGCGCCCGATGAAGATCGTCATCGATTGCGGCAACGGCGTGGCCGGCAGCGTGGCGCCGGACCTGTTCCGCCGCATGGGCTGCACGGTGACCGAACTGTTTTGCGAGGTCGATGGCAATTTCCCCAATCACCACCCGGATCCGTCCAAGCCGGAAAACCTGCTCGACCTGCAACGCGTCGTGCGCGAGAAGGATGCCGAACTGGGGCTGGCCTTCGACGGCGACGGCGACCGCCTCGGCGTCGTCACCAGGGATGGCGAAATCATTTTTCCCGACCGCCAGCTGATGCTGTTCGCCGCCGACGTGCTGACCCGCAATCCCGGCGCCGAAATCATTTATGACGTCAAGTGTTCACGCTGGGTGGCGGAATCGATTCGCCATCAGGGTGGCCGGCCGCTGATGTGGAACACCGGCCATGCGCTGATCAAGACCAAGCTGAAGCAAACCGGCGCACCGCTGGCCGGCGAGATGAGCGGCCACATGTTCTTCAAGGAGCGCTGGTACGGCTTCGACGATGCGCTCTACACCGGCGCCCGCCTGCTCGAAATCGTTTCGCGCTGGGATGACGCCAACTGGCCGCTGAAGCACCTGCCCAACGCCATCTCGACGCCGGAACTCAACATCAAGATGAATGAAGGCGAGCCCCATGCGCTGGTGGCGAAGCTGCGGCAGGACGGCCGCAGGCTGCTGCCCGGTGCGCGCGAACTGATCACGATCGACGGCGTGCGCGCCGAATATGCCGACGGCTTCGGCCTGGCGCGCGCCTCGAATACCACGCCGGTCGTCGTGCTGCGCTTCGAGGCCGACACCCAGGCCGGGCTAGTGCGCATCCAGAACGAATTCAAGGCGGCGCTGGCCGCCATCTGGCCGGGCATCCGCACCGACTTCTGACGACGCGTTAAGGCGCGTCCGACAACCCTCAGGCGCGTTGTTCGACCCAGGCCTTGACCGAGGCCAAAGCGGCCGGCACTGCCGCCGGATCGGTGCCACCGGCTTGCGCCATGTCCGGCCGGCCGCCGCCCTTGCCACCCACCTGCTGCGCGACGAAGTTGACCAGTTCGCCGGCCTTGAGCTTGCCCGTCAGATCCGCCGTGACGCCGGCGATCAGGCTGACCTTGCCCTCATGGCTGCTGGCCAGCACGATGGCGGCGCTCTTGAGTTTGTCCCTGAGCTTGTCCAGGGTCTCGCGCAGCGCCGTGGCATCGGCGCCTTCCAGGTTGGCGGCGAGAACCTTGATGCCCTTGACGTCCGTCGCCTGACCGACCAGGTCGTCGCCCTGCGCCGCGGCGAGCTTCGACTTCAGGCGTGCCAGTTCCTTTTCCAGCGTCTTCACGTTGTCCAGGATCTGCGCCACGCGCGCGGCGGCTTCCGCAGGCTGCGCCCTGACCTCGGCGGCCACCGCATCGAGTTGCGCCTGCTGCTGCTGCACGCTGACCACGGCGATATCGCCGCAGACCGCTTCGATGCGCCGTACGCCGGCCGCGACGCCGGCCTCCATGACGATCTTGAACAGGCCGATGTCGCCGGTGCGGCCGACATGCGTGCCGCCGCACAACTCGCAGGAGGAACCGATGTCGATCACGCGTACTTCATCGCCGTACTTCTCGCCGAACAGCATCATGGCGCCGGTCTTTTGCGCCTCGTCGATCGGCATCACGCGCGAGCGGGCCGCCGCGTTGGCGGTGATTTCGCCATTGACGATGCGTTCGATGCGCACGATTTCGTCGACGGTCACCGGCTTGGTGTGGGCGAAGTCGAAGCGCGTCTTGTCGGGGTCGACCTGCGAACCCTTCTGCTGCACGTGCGGGCCGAGGACTTCGCGCAGCGCCTTGTGCATCAGGTGCGTCGCCGAATGGTGGCGGACGGTGCGCGCACGCGCCAGGGTGTCCACCTTCGCCGTCACGCCATTGCCGACTTTGAGGGTGCCGGTGCGCACCACGCCGTGATGACCGAAGACGCTGGCCTGGATCTTCTGCGTGTCTTCGACGGCAAAAATGCCATGCGCCGAGCGCAGTTCGCCGATGTCGCCGACCTGACCACCGGATTCGGCATAGAAGGGCGTGTCGTCGAGCACCACCACGCCGAGTTCGCCCTCGATCAGTTCATTGACCGCGGTGCCGTCCTTGTACAGGGCCAGAATGTTGCCGCGGGCTTCGAGCGACTCGTAGCCGTGGAAGGTGGTGGCCGGGCCTTCGTACTCGAGATTGGCCGCCATCCTGAACTTGCCGGCGGCGCGCGCCTGTTCCTTCTGCCGCGTCATGGCAGCGTCGAAGGCAACGCTGTCGACGTGCATCTGCCGCTCGCGGCAGATGTCGGCGGTCAGGTCCAGCGGAAAGCCGTAGGTGTCGTGCAGCTTGAACGCGGTCTCGCCGTTGAAGACGCTGACGCCGGTCTTCTCCATCAGCTCCAGTTCGGCTTCGAGAATCGCCATGCCGTGCTCGATGGTGGCGAAGAAGCGGTCCTCCTCCTGCTTCAGCACCTCCATCACGCGCGTCTTTTCGCTGACCAGTTCGGGGTAGGCGGCGCCCATTTCGGCCACCAGGTCGGGCACCATCTTGTGAAAGAAGGCGCTGCGTGCGCCGAGCTTCCAGCCGTGCCGGATGGCGCGGCGGATGATGCGGCGCAGGACGTAGCCGCGCCCTTCGTTGCCGGGAATCACGCCATCGGCAATGAGGAAGGAGCAGGCGCGGATGTGGTCGGCCAGCACCTTGAGACTCGGGCTCTCCATGTCGGCATCCGAGGTCTCGCGCGCGGCGGCGGCGATCAGCGCCCGGAACAGGTCGATTTCGTAATTCGCGTGCACGTGCTGCAGCACCGCCGAAATGCGCTCGAGGCCCATCCCGGTGTCGACCGAGGGCTTCGGCAGCGCATGCATGACGCCGGCCTCGTCGCGGTTGAACTGCATGAACACGTTGTTCCAGATTTCGATGTAGCGGTCGCCGTCCTCATCTTCGCTGCCCGGGGGACCGCCCCAGATATGCTCGCCATGGTCGTAGAAGATTTCGGTGCAGGGGCCGCAGGGGCCCGTCTCGCCCATCATCCAGAAGTTGTCCGAAGCGTAGCGCGCGCCCTTGTTGTCGCCGATGCGGATCACGCGCCCGGGCGGCATGCCGATTTCTTTGGTCCAGATCTCGTAGGCCTCGTCGTCCTCGGCATACACCGTGACCCAGAGCTTGTCCTGCGGCAGCTTGAAGACCTCGGTCAGCAGTTCCCAGGCGTACTTGATCGCATCGCGCTTGAAGTAATCGCCGAAGCTGAAGTTGCCCAGCATCTCGAAAAAAGTGTGATGTCGCGCCGTGTAGCCGACGTTCTCCAGGTCATTGTGCTTGCCGCCGGCGCGCACGCATTTCTGCGAACTCGTGGCGCGCTTGTAGCTGCGCTTGTCGAAGCCGAGGAAGACGTCCTTGAACTGGTTCATCCCGGCGTTGGTGAACAGCAGGGTCGGATCCTCGTGCGGCACCAGCGAACTGGAGGCCACTATCTGGTGGCCTTTCGACGCGAAAAAATCGAGGAACTGCTGGCGGATTTCGGAGCTTTTCATGGCGGGGGCGCAGCCTTTGATGCAAAAAGCTAATTTTACGCGAACAGGACGCGTCCCACAGGGGGATGCCGTCCGCGGCCGGGCGCGCCGCGGTACAGCGCGGCAGGCCTACATCTCCGCTGCCGGCCAGAGATCGGGCCGGTCCGTGAACACGGCACTGACGCCCATGGCAAACAGGCGCGCGGCATCGTCACGGCGATTGACCGTGTAACAAGCCAGCGGCAAGCCGGCAGCGCGCACCGCCGCCAGCGCCTCGGCAGTCAGCGCGCGCGCCGCCGAATGCACGGCCAGCGCCCCGGCCGCGGCAACGCGCTCGCGCCAATCCGGCGGAATCGCCTCGACCAGTATCGCGCGCGGCAGTTGCGCGGCTTCAGCGGCGGCGGCGCATAGGGCGGCGGACGAAAACGACGACAACAGCAGCTTTCCCGTCGCCGCGGCGGCATGGCGGGCCACGACGCGTCCGGTCTCGGCTTCCCGTCCGGCAGACGGTTTGATTTCGACATTGGCCCACAAGCCAAGCGCGGCGCAAAGCTGCAAGGCCTCATCAAGAGTCGGCACTGGCTCGACGGCGAATGCCGGATGGTGCCGGCCACCGGCATCGAGCCGGGCAAGTTGGGCGGAACTCATGTCCGCTACCGCGCCGCGTCCCGCGGTGGTGCGCTCCAGCGTCTCGTCATGAATCAGGACCGGTACGCCATCGGCGGCGAGCATGGCGTCGAACTCGACCCCACGACAACCCAGGCGTGCCGCGAGGCGCAGTCCGGCCAGGGTGTTTTCCGGCGTCAGCGCGCCGCCGCAGCGATGCGCGATGATGCGCGGGTAGATCATCGCTTGTGGGAAGTGGTCACCGCCTTGGCCGGTAGAACTGTGGGAGCGATGGCCTCATTGACCCGGCGCACGGCGTTGTCGAGCGCCTCTTTCGCGGCCCGACCGCTGGTCCAGACAAAGGCCACTTCTTCGCCAAGAAATTCGTGCAGGCGGTCGCGAACCGGTCCGTGCCTGGCCCGCGTGCTGCCCTTGTGCGAAACCGAAAGACGCTTTTCCGCCGCGTCCAGCAAGTTCCGGGGAATGTCCGAGTCGCGCAGTGCCGCCACCGCCCCCGGCGTCATCGGCAAGTAGCTTGTAGCGTGCACCCACTCCTTCTGCACTTCGGGTCGCAGCATAAACGTCATGAAACGTGCCGCCAGCTTGTCCTCGTCCTTCTTGTGCCCGGCCAGCACCCAGAGCCCGGCGCCATCAGGCAGAACGTCGGCTGGTTTGGGTGCATACACATCGTCGTAGTAAGGCAAGGGAGCCATGCCGACATCGATTCCGGCGCGTTTGGCTTCGGCATACAGCGATGATTCGCCGGTCAGCATCGCGCACTCGCCGCTGAGAAAGCGCCGGTTGCCTTCCCGGCCCGGTCCCGAGTAGTGAAAGTAGCGGCTCTTCTGCCAACTGGCGAGCAGCGCCAGGTGCTTGACATTGACCATCGAGTTGGCCAGGACCTTATCCGCGCTGCCGACCCGGGCCACCATTGCCTCACCGGCCTGCGTCGATACATTCTCGGAATGAATCCAGGCAAACCGGGTGGTGGTCAGGGGACATTTGCCGCCATGGTCATAGATCTCGCCCGCCACCTTCTGCAAATCCCACCAGGTCTTCGCCGGTTTATCCGGATCAAGCCCGGCCTTGCGCAGGGCAGCCCGGTTGGTGAATAGCACCGGCAGGGAAAGCGCCATCGGCAGCGCCTGAATGCGCCCGCTGGCATCGTCCACCGCATCGGCGACCTGAGGATAAAACTGGGCGGCGTCGAACTTCTGTCCGGCTTCGCGCATCACCTCGTGCAGAGGGCGGAAGCGCGGCCGGGTGCCAAAGAACTCCATGCTGTCGTCGGGATCGAGCAAGGCGAGGTTTGGCAGTGCCTGGCGGTTTTCCAGCCCGCGGGAGTCCTGCAGCACCACTCTGCCCTTGCCCTTCAGTTCGTCGTTGAAGCGCAACACCAGCGTCGCCAAAGTATCCAGCGCCTTGCCATCAAGATCATGGCGCAAACTGATGTCCTGGGCCAAAACCGGGAACGCGGCGCTACAGCCGAGCAAAAACCAGAGAATCTTCTTCATGCTTCTGTCTCTCCTCCATTCAACAGGCTGAAGTCTATACGTGATCGCCTGCGCTCCACTGACATTGCGCCCGGATATGTTCTCGACTAGTCTACGTTTGTTTGTCACGCACGAAGGAGAGGGCCGTTCGAACTCGTCGCGGAAGCACCATGAATAATGCACAACGAATAGCACTGGCGGTTGCCGTCGCCAACCTTGTACTGATTCTGGCGTTTCCGCCCTTCGATTACATTTCGCTGCAACGCGGCAACATCCCCACCTTCGGCGGCTTCTACTTTGCCTTCGGTTCTCATCAGAATCGCGTCGTCAATGCCAACTTTCTCGCGCTTGAGATCATCGTGATACTGGTCAATGCCTGTATCGCCCTGCTCCTGCTGCGCAAGCCGCCTCTGCCACAACATCAGCGTTCGGGCGGCAACCGTCAGCAAAGAGCCGTGCTGGCACTGGTCGCGATCAACTTGGTCGTAATACTCCTGTTTCCGCCATTCGAATTCTTTTCAGCGATCACCAAAGCCGTCCTGCCTACCTTCGAAGGCTTCTATTTCCTGTTTGGCGACAACTCCCAGCGACAACTGGTGACCCCGATCCTGTACATCGAGGTCACCCTGGTCCTCATCAACGGAGCCCTGCTCTGGCTGCTGTTCAGGGACAAGACACCTGAGGAAGTAGCGGCGGAGCAAGCCCGGGCCCTGGCGCAACGAGTCCGCGCCGCGCAAAAAAAGTGACCCGCAATGACGCCAGTCCGGCCGTCCCCGGGCGGGTGCGGTCTTGTCTTCAGCGATTTCTTGCGTATAATCCGGCCCTCTCAAGCGCCCGTAGCTCATCTGGATAGAGTACTTGGCTACGAACCAAGGGGTAGGGAGTTCGAATCTCTCCGGGCGCACCAGAAACATCAAGGGGTTAGCTAAGGCTAGCCCCTTTTCAATTTAGGCCTGTGCCGGATTTGTGACTTGAACGCCCTCTTCCGCAGTTCGCAGAGCGCACAAGCGATCCGCGTAGGGCGCTAGGTGCTCCGCAGCCAGGTGCGCATAGCGCCGCACCATATCCGCAGTCTCCCAACCGCCCAGCTCCTGCAATGCATGCAATGGCGTCCCGCTTTGCACGTGCCAGCTTGCCCAGGCATGTCGCAGATCGTGCCAGCGAAAGTTCTCAATGCCAGCCCGCTTTGGCGCCGGGTACCAGGTCTTGGTTTCGGATTCAAACGGTAACTGGCGAAATTGCCCCGAAGCGATCGGGCAGGTGCTCCATATGTATGCTGATATAATATGTATGTTCGGTTTCGCTTTCGATGATTGCCCTAATACCGGATGAAAAGATAGCCGATATGCCTGAAACTTATGCTGCAAGAGGCTTGGAACCCGTCGGCAGACGCCGGAGTTAGGGCGCAAGATTGTTTCCCTATGACAAAGTTACCCCTCATGAATGCCCGATATCGCCCCTACTCGTTCTCACATCCACTCAAACAGAAACTTGCATACCTGCTGTCCGTTGAGCGCGACTTGGTTCGCGCCAAGGAAGCTCTTGAGTTGCTTCTCGGGTCACCTCCGCTGTTTGGTGAGTCCGGCGTCATTGCCAGCTCGCTCTATACGCAAGCGCTGGTTTCCTATTTCCGATGCTTTCCGGCAGGCACAAGAAAGGGGCTCAGCCGAGCCCTGTATTCTGAAAGGCCGGACCTCCTTGAGCGCCACGATGATATGAGATCTATTCGTGACCAACATATCACTCACTCGGTGAGCGAATTTGAGTGCTGGGACATTTTGGTTGCCGCTAAGGATGAATCATCGCCCGCCATTGGATTTGGTATCCAAAGTCAGCCTCCTGTCAGTGCCTCACCAAATAAGTTGCAGGGGTTCTTTGCTCTGGTGAACTACGCACACACCCAGGTAAAGAAGAGCATTACGTCTATTGGAAACCAACTCGCGAAAGAAGTTGTTGGGGGCAAAGCGACTTGGAAGAGCGCCCGGCGCGCTTTCGATAAACACCTAACGGCTGAAGATGTGGATGGGCCAACCGACATTGAGGCATAGCCCTGCGGCCGACCTCGCTCCTCTCGGTCGCCGGACACTGGGTGATGAAGCCGCGCAGCGTCCCTGCACTTCAACGTTGAACGTCCCGCTTCCTCGACTCTTTTACGTCTGCTCAGGGTCGATCGCAGTCACTCAAGCCAGCGAAACCACCTCGATCCAGTGCCCAGCTTCATCGTCTCGGGCGCCGGAAAGTCAGCGCGGACGACAGCCTTCTGCTGTCATTGAGGCCGGGTCAGTATTGGGCTTTCCGCGTCTGGTCCTGTGACAACAGGAGACCCTGAAGCCTCCCCGACCAACATCTCATAGACTGAACCCCAAAACCTTGATAAGAGCTATGGCGTAGCATATACAAGATGACGAAGCAGATCACTGTAGGGTCGACCCACTCGGCCAACGCAATGCGCAAGAAGTCATCAGCTGCTGACAGCGTTGATCTTAGTTCAATACTGTCGCCTGGCTTAATCCGCTCCTATCGCCGATTCCTTCCTCACCAGTTCATGAATCTGCTTGGCAAAGCCAGTGTTTCCGACATTAAGCTAGGCGACAGCATTGAATTGAACATGACGATCTTGTTCTCGGATATCCGGGACTTCACGTCACTGTCTGAATCCATGACTTCGCGGGAGACCTTTGGATTCATCAACGCGTACCTCAAGGAGATGGAGCCTGCCCTGTTTGAGTCGCATGGTTTTATCGACAAATACATTGGCGACGGGATTCTGGGTATCTTTCCCAACAGCGCCGACGACGCGTTGAGTGCTTCGCTTTCAATGCTGAAGCGTCTCAAGGGATTCAATATCATTCGACGGAAAAGTGGTGCTCCTCCCATCCGTATTGGTATCGGCCTTAACACGGGTCTCGCGATGGCTGGCGCTGTTGGTGGTTCTCATCGGATCGAAACAACAGTTATTGGCGATGCAGTCAATCTCGCTTCTCGTCTCCAGTCTCTCACCAAGACGTATGGCGTTCCAATATTGATTAGCGAGCATGTCCTCTACAGCCTCGAAGAACCAGAGTCGCACGACATCCGTTTTGTTGACCGGGTGCGAGTCAAAGGGAAGGAGCAACCTCAGTCAGTGTATGAGGTGTTCGATGCCGATCTTCCGAAATTGAGGCTGGCGAAGCGGCGCGCCAAATCAATGTTCGAGGAAGCACTCGCCAATTACCACTGCAGGGACATATCAAAAGCACGCTCGCTATTGCGCCGCTATCTCGCTGCTTGCCCCGAAGACATGGTAGCGCGAGTCTATGCCGAACGCTGCGCGCATTTCACCAAGACAGGTATTCACGAGGGAACGGGTGAAATCGGGATGCCTATTGTCTGGGGTGAGAACTGCAAAATCAATCATCCTGAGATTGATAAGCAGCACCGGGAACTATTTGCGAAGGTGAACAAATTCGTTAGCGAGATACGCGAGGTCAAGAAAGCTTCGCAGGTTGAACCGCTTGCAATGTTCCTCCACAAATACGTAATAGAACACTTTGAAACAGAAGAGCGAATAATGCGGGAAAAGGGATATCCGCTACTTTTGCTGCAGCAGCAACAGCATGCGCGGTTCAAGAAGGATTTTGCTTTTCTTGAAGAGGAACTTTGCAAGAAACTCGCCACGCAGCGAACGTTCATGCTTTTCAAGATTCAGTTGCTGGTCGTGGACTGGCTAGCAAACCACACCATGAAACTGGACAGGCATTTCGGAAAATATTTGTGCCGCGCGTGAACGCGCCAGAACAACGAAAGAAGGGGAACGGTTATGCCACGCAATGTACCCGAGTTGTTGCAGGTAATGAATGATATGGTCGTGCTTGAGAAGGCGTTGGCCGAACTGTATCTGGCATGCAGCGAAAAGTTTCCTGAAGACAGTAAGTTCTGGCTTGCCATATGTCACCAAGAAGAGCTGCATGCCAAGTTCATTGGGGAACTCGCCGCCCTCGTCTCGTCTCACCCTCAAGAGTTCAAGTTTGGACGCCCATTCAACACAATGGCCATCACGACGATCATGTCCAACGTCAAGAACTCCATGGACCAGGTTCGAAACGGACAATTTGATAGGAAGCGTGCATTGCTCATGGCCAGAGACATCGAGAACTCAGTGCTGGAGGCCAAATACCATGAAATCGTCAGCACGGACAATATTGAGTTCACGAAAACCATCAACCGGATAATGAGGGATACCGCTTCCCACAAGAGTTTACTCGCCGCCAAGGTCGCAAGTAATCAGGGCTGATAGCCTCTGATGCCTGCCTATAGGAGTCCGCGAGCAATTCACATCAGGTAGGTAACCGCTTTGTGGCGCAAGCGGTCGTAAGCCATGCCAATGGCAATGGACGGCTTCGGGTCGATCGCAGTCACTCAAGCCAGCGAAACGACCTCGATCCAGTGCCCAGCTTCATCGTCTCGGGCGTACCAGTTATACCAAGGGTCTGCAGAAATGCACGCCCTTTTCATTTGCACCCTTGCTACCATGCTTGGCCGCGGGCGGCTTCAGCCCGGACTGCTTCAAGGGTGCGTAATGAATGCTACCGATTTCCTCGTCCGCAAGGATCAACTCGCCGTCACGGAACTTCGCGAGACGCCCGAAAGCCCGCTCGAAGACGGTCGGGTTCGCCTCCGCGTGGAAAAGTTTGCGCTGACGTCCAACAACATCACCTACGCCGCGTTTGGCGAGGCCATGAACTACTGGGGGTTCTACCCGGCGGAGCGAGGCTGGGGACGCATACCAGTCTGGGGCTTTGGCAGCGTGGTGGAGTCGCTACATCCCGCCGTGGCGGTGGGCGAAAAATTCTATGGCTACTATCCCATGTCATCGAGCGTCGTGTTGCAACCCGTGCGCCCGTCACCCGAAGGATTCTTCGACGGCGCCGAACACCGCGCCGCGCTGCATGCGGTCTATAACAACTACGCGCGCTGCAGCGCGGATCCCTTCTACACGCCGCAAACCGAAGACGTCCAGGCACTGCTGCGCCCGCTGTTCATCACCTCGTGGCTGATCGATGATTTTCTGGCGGACAACAATTTCTTCGGCGCCAGCGATAACGGCGAAGGCCTCATGCTGTTGTCCAGTGCATCGAGCAAGACCGCCTATGGCACGGCGTTTCAACTTGCGCAACGGCAAGGGATCGAGGTGGTCGGCCTGACTTCTGCCGCCAATCTGGAGTTTTGTCGCAGCCTCGGCTGTTATCGCCGGGTTCTGTCCTACGAGCAACTTGACCAGATCGCGGCCGACGCGGCTTGCGTGTACATCGATTTTGCCGGCAATGCCGGCCTGCGCAAGACCATTCATACCCGGTTCACGAATCTGAAATACAGCAGTTCGATCGGCGGCACCCATGTCGAGCAGCTTGGCGGCGCCAGGGATCTGCCGGGCCCGCGCGCCACGCTTTTTTTTGCGCCGGCGCAAATCAAGAAGCGCAACGCGGAATGGGGTGCCGACAGCCTCGGGCAGCGCCTGCTAAAGGCATGGCAAGGCTTCGTCGGCACAGTCTGCGATCCGGCGGCGCCGTGGCTGGTGGTCGAACATCACACGGGACCGGATGCGGTCAAAGCAGCCTATGCAGCGGTGCTCGGCGGACGGGGCGACCCGCGTGTCGGGCACATGCTCTCGCTTGCGGCGAACTCTTCCGCCTAGCAACGTTGCCGGCACACATGAAAAAGGTCAGGGTCTTTGCGCCGTGCCGCCAGCGCCGACTGTTCGATCACCAATCCAGCACCAGTGTCAGCTAACGGCAGCGTCGGCAGGCTCCACCCGGCAACAGGCGGAAGTTCAAACTTGCTGGGCTTGGTCACCGATTGTCGGCCAATGCGATCATTCGCCGACGGATGCCCAGTTTTTCCGCCGCGCCGGCAGCAGTGCGGCGAAGCCAGCCATCAATTCAGCAAACTGCGGTTCAGCGCTTGAATGCGATTGCCCCGGACACCCCACCCGAACTGCCGTAACCGTAGGTGAAGGCAACGCCCGCTGCCTCGGCATTGGGGCCGGCAAACATGCCCCCGAAGGAACCTCCCAACGAGTTGCCAAGAGGGTTCGCGCAAGTTCCGGTGCAACTGCCGCTTGCGAAGGCGGCACTGAAGCGCCCCGAGACTGCGCTGAAACCAGAGTTGCCACTCATTGAATAGACACTGCCATTCGTGTTGCTGGCCGTGATACCAACAGTCATGTTGCGATTCACGAAATCCGCTGTGAGCGTCGCGCTGTTCAGACTTCCGCTTATATTGGAATTCACGACCGATCCGATCGGCGAATAGGTTACGGTACCCAGTGTTGCCGGAAGTGTCTGGGTGGCCTGACCGACGATCCAGGGAAGATTGAAGCCGCTACTGCTCGTATAGGAGGCGTAGTTATTGTCGACAACATGTGCACCGCTGCCGGTCCAGTAGCCCCAGCGGAGACTGCCCGGCCCGCTGTCGGATCCGACCACGACATTGCCTGCAGTGCCCAGAGCCGCCTGGCGATTCCCCGCCGGCGGCCCGATCCGCGTCAGGGAACCGGCCGCGTCCACTTGCACGTCCCAGAATGCCGAGGTTGAAATCACCGCCCCGTTGCCGCCACCAGGGTAAAAGGGGATTATTGCGGCAGCGGCCAACTGATTGGGCGGCGTCTGCTGCGGTACGGCGACCGTGAAGGTGCCGCCTCCCGTGGCAGCATTTGAGCCGGAGAAGGTCAAGCTTGCCTGTGATCCGCTAATCGTTCCCGAGACGCTTAGCGTATCAAGAAAGCCTACCGAGTTGCCGGGCCCGCAGGTTGAACAGCGGAACGCTCCTTGCTGCGTCGGGTAGTCGGCGCGGTTGGCAGACCCGCTGAAGCTTATCGTGCCACCCGAAACAGTGACCGGTATGCCATCCGAGTTGGGCGGGGTACCCACGTTGAAAAACCCCCCGGAGTTATCCTGAAACGCCACATTCACATATGCGCGCTGCAGGACCAGGCTGACCCCGAGCACGAGTTCGTTGATCGTCACGCTTCCACACGGTCCGCTGAGGCAGGCGCTGACCGGTGTGGTGCCACCGGTCAGCCGAAAGAACAGGATCGGCGAACTGGTGGTCGGCTGAACCAGCGTCGTGGGTCCCGATACGGCAACCGTATTGGTCGTCTGGAACGGGACGGCCGTTACCACAACCGGTGGCGTGCTGCCGGCAGCGCTCGAGGTTACGCGACTGTCGCCGTTGGTGGCCCCTTGGCCCGTCTGTGCGACCGTTGTTGACGACTCCGAGCCACTCCCGGATTGGGAGGACGGCTTGTCTTGCGAGGAGGCAGTCTGCTGTGCCTTGCTGGCGCGGGCACGCCCTTCCAGCGAGTCACGCAGAAAGCCCGGCGGTGCGATGAGTCGCTGGGGCGCGGCGGAAGCGCTGGCCACCTGGAAATACTGGTTGGCGCCAAACTGGTGCTCTCCGCTCTGGTTTGTTACCGCTATGCGGCCGTCGGTCACCGCCCCATATGTTCCATTGGGTGCGACAGTGCCGTCGGCATTCCGGCAGTTACCTTCACATTGCACCAGAGCGTAGTTGGTGCCTCGAATGCCGATCACCGAGGTCGGCGTTGTGACCCGGTAGTCGTCGTCGTGAGTGAGTTTGCCGATCAAACCCGTGACCGTCCGCATGCCACCCTTGGCGAGGTTGAAGAACGCCCGTTGGAAGCCGCCCGGTTCGGCGCTTTTGAACGAATATTCGCTGACCTTGAACGTGGTCTCGGGCCGCAGCGCGACCATCGAGTCGTCGGTGAATAGTACCTGGGCGTTGGACTGTGCTCCCAGTTGCAGGGTGTCGCCGGAACGCACTTCACTGCCGCGCTGGGCGGTGATGGTCTGAGCGCCGCGTTCGATCTTCACGTCGCCGATCGCGATCAGCACCCTGCCGGCAATCTCCTGTGCGTGCAACGTTGGAGAACACAGCAGCGCCGCGATAATGGATAGCAGCGACGCTGCCTGCAGAGTGAGGTTCTTCGTCTTACTTGAATTCATATCGCACCTTGAGAGCATAGAGGTCGCGCGGGAAAGAGTAGAGCTCGATGTTCGAACGGTTGCGTGCGGTAGTGATTTCACCGCGGAAGGACAGGTTACGCGAATAAAGGTAGGACGCCGCGACATCGAAAGCCTCATAACGATCGGAGCGCTTGACGCCGAGCAGTGCATCGGCCTCCTTGTAATCCGAATTGAGAATCGTATATCCGAGGGATACCCCCCATTCTGCTGCAGGCGTAAAGCTGACACCGATGCGGCCACCAGATGTTCTTGGCACCAGATCGTTACGATTGTCGAGGGAATTTTGCTCGCCGGCGTTGATCGAGACATTCAGAACGGGCTGCAGCGGATGAGAGAAGAGCTTTCTGTAGCCGGCTGCCAAGCCGACGAAATCCGCGTTTCGCGGCTGGTTGGGGCTCGCGTAAGTAAGGCGTCCCGCTTGCGCACCGAGTGTGAACGCCTGTTGCTCATCAACCTGATACTGCCATTCGCCTTGACCGGCGTGTGTCGTCAGGTAGCTGTTGTTTCCCATGTGGAGCTGGCTTTCGCTTGCTCCCAGACGAAACAGGTGCTTTTCATTGAGCCACGAAGCACCACCGTTCAGATTGTAGTTTTCTGAATTGTAGAGATGGTTTTCGGTCTTGTTGTTGTACTTGAAGTCAAGCTGCCCGCTGCCAAACAAGGCGATTCCCGGAGCGACCGGGTAGGAGATATATCCGCCTGCTGCCAGGGTCGTGAATCCATCGCGTTGCTTGGTACCACCTTGCGCGATCAGGACCGGACCCAGGTTTGGTAAAACAATATTGGGGCTTGCTACCCCGCCATTTACGTTCGAATCAGCGCCAATCCCGAGCTCGACATACATCGACTGCGTTACCGAATAACGGGATTCCCGCAACCGGATGACGTCCAGAAACCGGTCGATGGTCGCCGCAACATCTGCAGGGGGCGAGAGCTTGCGTAGCGCCTCGAACTCATCTCTGGCGCGGGCATCCTCGCCGAGGATAAAGTAGCCCCGAGCAAGTTGAAGTCGAGCCGAGGTGTTGTCCGGAAACTGCAGCAGATAGCGCTCAAGAGCAAGCACACCCTCGCCGGCATGACCGCTCTCGACCGCCGCAATGCCGAAATAAAAGTCGAACGTCGGATCACCGAACGAATCTCGTGACTGCCGGCCGGCTGCGTAGGCATCGGCCAGTTTGCCGGCTTCGACCAATGCTTTGACGTCTTCGACAGGGGTAGCGAGGGCGCAAACCGGAAGCGCAAGCGCCGCCAGCAGGCAAAGATGGTGCTTGAGTGTCATAATTATCATTCTTGAAGGAAACCCAAGGGCATTGTTTCTGAACAAATCCGTCCTGTCAATCGCGTTCTGTCAATTTGGGTTTCAGAAAGAGGATTCCGTCGTTGGCATCGTGAATTGCCGTGTCGAATGGACTTGTTTCACCTATGCGGGGCCGGCCGCTGCTGGTGCTGCGGCTCTTGTATCAGCGACCAGTACCACCGGGTGTTGGTTCGAACAGGGTCCCGTGTCTAAGGCCGCCGATAACTGGAACCTGCCGTTTGGATAACTCCTTTCGACGCGCATTACTCAAGCCATTCGGAACCTGTTCAACGCGCGCCGGCACAGTCGCTCAGTTTGGTATGGCGAGGCACAAAAAAGGCCGGAAACCCTTGCTGTTACGGAATTTTCCGGCCTGGTCTGGAATGCTTAAAATTGGTTGCTGGTGGAGGTGAGCGGGATCGAACCGCTGGCCTCGACGTTGCGAACGTCGCGCTCTCCCAACTGAGCTACACCCCCTAGCGGCGCGGATTATAACAACCGCGATAGGGCAAGGGAAGTTGCCTGCCCGCGAAGCGGAGTCCCAGGCACGCAAAGCGCCCTGCCCGCGTCCCACCAGGGGATACCGTCCCCTTGGGACATAAAGCGGTGTCCCAGGCACGCAAAGCGCTCAGGCCAGACTCACCTCATCCATGCCGCACTTGGTCACGCCGAGAGCAGTGCGCACCACGAGCGGATAGGCATTACCGACGAACTGACCGAAGTTGGCGATGTTGTAGCCGACCACGATCCCGGGGATGCTGCCGACCAGAACCTCGCGCCCCACCACGAAACCCCTGTTGATCGCGGCAGTCACCGCAGACCCGACGCCGCAACCGTACTGCTCCGAATCCTCGCCGACCTTGCCCGGACCTGAGCCCTTGCGCTCTTTGGCAGCCATAGTCGCCTCCTCCTGGCGGAATACCCGCCTGCAGCAAAATTATCGACCGCTGCGGGAAAAGTCTAGGCCTTGATGACCACGATGTTTTGCCCCTATTTCGAGCCAGCCGCGGCACGGCGCAGGCGATCGGCCACGGCGCGCCAGCCTTCACCGGACGGCGGCGCGGCAACCAGAATCACGTCGCAGCCCATGGCGTCAAGCTCGCGCAAGCGGGCATAGAGATCGTGGGCGAACTGCGCGGCGTCGCTGCTGGCAGGGCAGTAGAGAAGGCTGCCGTGGCTGAAACCGGGAGGCTGCGCCGCCAGCACGGCGACGCGCCGGCCGGCGCCGAGCGCCTCGCGTGCAGCCGCCGCCAGAGCTGCCGCGGCCACCAGTTGCAGCGGGGTGCGCGGCGCATAGTGGGCTTCGAGGCTGCCCGAGACTCGCGGTGCGTTCTGTTGTCCGCCAAACGCCGGGGCATGGCCCAGCACTGCGCCGATGGCCGTCCCATCCAGCATGCCGGGACGCAGGATGCGCGGCTCGCCGCCGGACAGATCGAGGATGGTGGATTCGATGCCGACCGCGCAGGGACCGCCGTCGAGAATCATTGCCACGGCGTCGCCGAGTTCTTCGCGCACATGCGCCGCCGTGGTCGGACTGACGTGACCGAAACGGTTTGCCGAGGGCGCCGCCACGCCACCATCGAATTCACGCAGCAGTTGCAGCGCCAGCGGGTGGTTCGGCACGCGCAGGCCGACCGTATCCTGGCCACCGGTGACGGCATCCGGCACCGAGGGGTGGCGTTTGAGGATCAGCGTCAATGGGCCCGGCCAGAATGCGGCAGCAAGCCTGATTGCGGCCTCGGGAATATCGACGGCCCAACGCTCCAGATGCGAAGCATCCGGCAGATGCACGATCAGCGGATGATCGGCGGGCCGCCCCTTGGCCGCGAAGATCTTGCCGATGGCGAGCGGATTACTCGCGTCGGCGCCCAGGCCATAGACGGTTTCGGTGGGGAAGGCGACCAGTTCGCCGGCGCGCAGCAGCGCCGCCGCGCGCGCGACATTAGCCAACTGCACAGTCATCGCTTGATGGCGCGAAAACCTATGTCGCGACGACACTGCATGCCATCGAAACTGATCGGATCGAGCGCTTCATAGGCGCGCTTCTGCGCCGCCTTGACGTTGTCGCCCAGCGCCGTGACGCAGAGCACGCGCCCGCCCGCCGTCACCACCGCGCCGTCGCGCTCAGCCGTGCCGGCATGGAAAACGTGGCTGTCTTCGGTCGGTGCAGGAAGGCCATGGATCACATCGCCCTTTCTCGGCGTCTCGGGATAGTTGGCGGCAGCCATGACCACGCCGAGCGCGACGCGTCGATCCCACTCCGCTGCCACCTCGTTGAGGCGGCCATCGATGGCGGCATCCAGCAGTTCGACAAAATTGCTCTTGAGCCGCAGCATGATCGGCTGGGTTTCGGGATCGCCCAAGCGGCAGTTGAATTCGAGCACGCGCAGGCCGCCGTCGGGCTTGATCATCAGGCCGGCATACAGGAAGCCGGTGTAAACGATGCCGTCCGCGGCCATGCCGTTGATGGTCGGCATGATCACTTCGCGCATGACGCGACCGTGGATTTCCGGCGTTACCACCGGCGCCGGCGAATAGGCCCCCATGCCGCCGGTATTGGGGCCCTGATCGGCATCCTTGAGCCGCTTGTGGTCCTGGCTGGTGGCCAGCGGCAAGGCGTGCCGGCCGTCGGCCATGACGATGAAGCTGGCTTCCTCGCCGTCGAGAAACTCTTCGATGAGGACGCGCGCGCCGGCGCCGCCGAGCTTATTGTCGGCCAGCATCATGTCCACTGCAGTGTGGGCTTCCGCCACGTTCATCGCCACCACCACGCCCTTGCCGGCGGCCAGACCGTCGGCCTTGATCACGATCGGCGCGCCCTCGGCATCGATGTAGGCGTGCGCGGCCTTGATCTCGGTGAAAGTTTGAAACTTCGCCGTCGGGATGTTATGCCGGACCATGAAGCGCTTGGCGAAGTCCTTCGAGCTCTCAAGCTGTGCCGCGGCCTTGGTCGGGCCGAAGATGCGCAGGTTGCGAGCACGGAACACATCGACGATGCCGGCGGCGAGCGGCGCCTCGGGTCCCACCACGGTGGCATGCACTTTCTCGCGCTGCGCGTAATCGGCCAGGGCATCGATGTCCGTGAGTGGCAGATTCTCCAAATCGTGCTCACGCGCCGTGCCGGCATTGCCGGGTGCGACATAAACCTTCTGCAAGCCTGGCGCCTGCGCCAGGCGCCAGGCCAGCGCATGCTCCCGCCCGCCGGAACCAATAACCAATAGCTTCACGAAAAAACCTTTTCAGCCACAGAGGACACAGAGAGCACGGAGAAAATCCTCTGCCGCGTCCCTCTGTGTCCTCTGTGATCTCTGTGGCAAACGGGTTTCAATGCCGGAAGTGCCTGAAACCGGTGAACACCATCGCCAGATTCTGCTCATCCGCGGCAGCAATGACTTCGGCATCGCGTACCGAGCCGCCGGGCTGAATCACCGCCGTCGCCCCCGCCTTGGCCAGAACGTCGAGGCCGTCGCGGAAGGGGAAGAAGGCGTCCGAGGCGACCACCGAACCGACCACGGTCAGGCCGTTGTTCTCGGCCTTGATCGCGGCAATGCGGGCGGAATCGACGCGGCTCATCTGGCCGGCGCCGACACCCACCGTCATGCCGTCCTTGCAAAAGACGATGGCGTTGGACTTGACGTACTTGGCGACGCGCCAGGCGAACAGCATGTCGGCCGTTTCCTGTGCCGAGGGTGCGCGTTTGGTCACCACCTTGATGTCGGCGGCGGTGATCCGCGCGTCATCGGCGCTTTGCAGCAGCAGTCCGCCGCCGACGCGCTTGTAGTCGAAGGCGCCGGCAACCTTGCCGAGCGGCACCACCAGCACGCGCAGATTCTGCTTGGCGGCAAACACGGCACGGGCTTCCGCGGTGATTTCCGGCGCGATGATGACTTCGGCGAACTGGCCGGCGATGGCTTCCGCCGCCGCCTTGTCGATCGCCACGTTGAAGGCGATGATGCCGCCGAAGGCCGAGGTCGGGTCGGTCTTGAAGGCCTTGCGATAGGTTTCTTCGGCATTCGCGCCGACCGCCACACCGCAGGGATTGGCGTGCTTGACGATGACGCAGGCGGCAGGGCCGATCGAGGCATCGAAAGCCTTGACGCATTCCCATGCCGCGTCGGCATCGCCGATGTTGTTGTAGGACAGTTCCTTGCCCTGAATCTGCTGATAGCTGGCGATGCTGCCCGGGACCACCGTCGGCTCGCGGTAGAACGCCGCCTGCTGGTGCGGGTTCTCCCCGTAGCGGAGGGTTTCCACCTTGTCGAAGGCGAGTTGCAGTCTTTCGGGGAACACGCCGGGCTTGTTCTCGTCGTCGAGCGAGGTCAGCCAGTTGGCGATCGCCGAGTCGTAGCGCGCGGTATGGGTGAAGGCCTTCTTGGCCAGGGCAAAGCGCGTCTTGTACGAAAGCGCGCCGCCGGACTTGAGCTCGTCGAGCACCGGCGCGTAATCCTCGGGATCGGTAACCACGCCGACGCCGCCTTGCTCATTGCCGTGATTCTTGGCCGCGGCACGGACCATGGTCGGGCCGCCGATGTCGATGTTCTCGATCGCATCGTCGAGCGTGCAGCCGGGCTTGGCCACCGTTTCGCGGAAGGGATAGAGATTCACCACCACCAGGTCGATCGGCGGAATGCCGTGCTGCGCCATCACCGCCAGATGCTCGGGCAGATCGCGCCGGCCGAGAATGCCGCCATGCACCTTGGGATGCAGGGTCTTGACGCGGCCATCGAGCATCTCGGGAAAGCCGGTGTAATCGGAGACGTCGGTGACGTCGAGCCCCGCATCGCGCAGCAGCTTGGCGGTGCCGCCGGTGGAAAGGAGTTTGACCCCGAGTTGGGCGAGGCCGCGGGCAAAATCCACCGCACCGCGCTTGTCGGAAACGCTAATGAGCGCCTGTGTGACTTTCATGGGAACCTCGGAAAAATTAAAGCAATTCGTGTTCGACCAGCATGCGGCGCAAGGTGCCGCGACTGATGCCCAGCATCTCGGCGGCGGCGGTCTGATTGCCGTCCGCCTGTTTCATCACCACTTCCAGCATCGGCCGTTCCACGCATTTCAAAACCATGTCGTAGATCGCATGCGGGGCCTGACCGTCCAGATCGCGAAAGTAACGATTGAGGCTGCGCCGCACGCAGTCGTTGAGTTCGCTCATGCGGCCTCCATTTCCTCAAGTCGGTCTGCATAACGCAGTCGGTCATTTGCGGCGGCATGGCCAAGGAAGAACTCATCGGTGGCCGCCAGTTGTTCGCCAACGCTCTGCAACTGGTTCATGGCGTGGCGGAAATGCGCGGCGCCGATCAGGCCCTTGGTGTACCAGCTGATGTGCTTGCGCGCGATGCGGACGCCGGTTTCCTCGCCGTAGAACGCATACAGGTCCGCCAGATGCCCGCGCAGAATACGGTGTATCTCGTCCACCCGCGGCGGCGGCAGTTCCGCCCCGGTCTTCAGGAAATGTTCGATCTCGCGGAACAGCCATGGCCTGCCTTGCGCCGCCCGGCCGATCATGACGCCGTCGGCGCCGGTGTAGTCGAGCACGAAGCGGGCCTTCTGCGGCGTCCCTATGTCGCCGTTGGCGATGACCGGAATCTTCACCTGCGACTTGACCAGGGCAATCGTGTCGTACTCGGCGCAACCCATGTATTGATCTGCACGGGTGCGGCCGTGAATGGCGATGGCGCGGATGCCGGATGCCTCGGCGATGCGGGCAATGCGCGGCGCGTTACGGTTCTGGCTGTTCCAGCCGGTGCGGAACTTGAGCGTCACCGGGGTGTTCGGCACGGCAGCGACCACGGCCTCGAGAATCCTCGCCACCAGCGGCTCGTTCTGCATCAGGGCCGAGCCGGCCATGACGTTGCAGATCTTTTTGGCCGGGCAGCCCATGTTGATGTCGATGATCTGCGCGCCGTTGTCGGCGTTGTATCTGGCCGCCTGCGCCATCATCGCCGGATCGGCGCCGGCGATCTGCACCGAGATCGGATCGACCTCGCCCTCGTGGTCAGCGCGACGGCGGGTCTTGGCGCTGCCGTAGAGCAGCGAGTTGGAGGTGACCATTTCCGATACCGCCAGCCCGGCGCCGAGCTGCTTGCACAGCTGCCGGAAGGGACGATCCGTAACCCCGGCCATGGGCGCGACAAACAGGTTGTTGCGCAACTGAAAGCCGAGGAAGTCCATGTCGGAGTGGGAATGCGGTGGGCGAGGGCACGATTTTAGCGCAAAGCGCGGCGGCGGTAATCGAGCCTTTTTATCAACGCCGCCAAGAATCAGGGCCAGGCACGGGCGCCGTAGATCATCCGCTTCGCCACAAAAGCGCGTAGCGGCGGCAGCAGGTCCAGCGCCAGCAGGCCCGCACCGCGCGCATGCTTCAATGGCGCAAAGTCCGGAGCGAAGCTGTCGATCAGCAAGTCGGTAAACCCGATTGCGCCGCGCCGGTCCGCCTGGCGGCCGCGCGCATAGGCGGCGAGTACTTCGGGCGCACCCGGGTCGGCGGCGGCGCCCGCCTGCTGCGCCAGTTCCCAGATGTCGCGCAAGGCGAGATTGAAGCCCTGCCCGGCGACCGGATGCAGAGTCTGCGCGGCATTGCCGAGCCAGACCTGACGCTCACCAATCGGGTTCTGGCGGTAGCGCAGGCCGAGCGGATAGGCGGTGCGCGGGCCCGCCGCGGTAAAGCGGTGGCGCGTGCCGAAGCGCTTCTGCAACAGCGCGAGAAAGCTCGCATCGTCGAGCGACTTGACCGCGGCCACGGTTTCGTCGGCACAGCTCAGCACCACGGCGTAGCGCTCACCGAGCGGCAGCAGTGCCACCGGCCCCTCGCTGGTAAACCGCTCCCAGGCGACATTTTGATGCGGTGCTGCGGTGCTCACGTTGCACAGCACGGCATGTTGCCCGTAGTCGCGCAGGGTGCCGGCGCCGGCTTCGACGGCGCCTTCGGCAAAAGCCGTCAATGAAAACTGCGCCGTTACCTGCCCGCGAAGCGGCGTTCCAGGTACGCAAGGCGGAGCGGCGCCGACTCTTGTGTTCTCGCGATAGACAATACCGGCCGCACTCACCGCGGCGTCGAGCGCGGCGATCAGATCGCTTGCCGGTAGCACCCAGCCCAATGCCGTCACACCAAGCTCGGCAGCACGCAGACGGCTGCGGCCGAAGCCGCCGCGTTGCGAAATATGGATGGTTTCGATCGGCGTTGCGGCAAGCCCGGACCAGACGCCCAGCCAGTCGAGAATCTGCCGCGCGCCGTCGGACAGAGCCAGCACGCGCGCATCGCGGCAGACCACGGCGCGTTCGCGGGCTTCCAAGATTTCGGCAGTCACGCCGTGGAGTTTCAGCGCCAAAGCCAGCGCCATGCCGGCAGGGCCGCCGCCGACAATGGCGACACTTCGGTCGCCATTGTCGGCGGCAGAGCCGCCAATTTCAGGGCTATCTCCCCAGCCCCCTTTCCGGGAAAGGGGGTGACTAGTTAGGCTCGCTACGCTCGCGAGCTTGTCAGTGGGCGCGGGCATCTCGCATCAGTGCTTCGATGTCGGCGATCTTCTTCGGCGCGGCGAGGGTAATGATCTCGCAGCCTTCGGCCGTCACTACCGCATCATCCTCGATGCGCACGCCGATATTCCAGAAGGCCTCGGGCACGTCGTCCGCCGGCCGGATGTAGCAGCCGGGTTCGATGGTCAGCACCATGCCGGAAGTCAGCGGCGCCCAATGATCCCCTTCCTTGTATTCGCCGGCATCGTGCACGTCCTTGCCCAGCCAGTGGCTGGTGCGGTGCATATAGAAGCGCTTGTAGCTTTCCGCTTCGATCGCGGCATCCAGCGATCCGGACAGCAGCTTCAAGTCGATCATGCCCTGTACCAGCACCTTCAGCGCCGCCTCGTGCGGATCGGCGAAGGTGGCGCCGGGCCGCACCGCCGCGATCGCCGCGGCCTGGGCATCGAGCACCAGCGAGTAAACATCCGCTTGCGGCCCGCTGAAGCGGCCGCTGACCGGGAAGCTGCGCGTGATGTCGGAGGCATAGCCATTGAGTTCACCACCGGCATCGATCAGCAGCAGTTCGCCTTCGCGCAAGACCTGGTCGTTGCCGACGTAATGCAGCACGCAGGAGTTGGCCCCGCCGGCAACAATGGAGGTATAGGCCGGATACTCGCAGCCGTGACGGCGAAATTCGTGCAGCAGTTCGGCTTCGACTTCGTACTCGAAACGGCCGGGCGCGACGAAGCGCATGGCGCGAATGTGGGCCGCCGTGGAAATCTCGGCAGCGCGGCGCATGATGGCGAGCTCGGCGGCATCCTTGACCAGGCGCATGGCGTCAAGCTCGGCACGCACATCGCGTATCGTCGCCGGCGCGCGCTTCCCGGTGCGGCTTTCGGCGCGCACGGTATTCAGGGCAGTTGCAATCCGGCGATCCCATCCGGCATCGTAGCCAATGGCAAACCAGAGTGCCGGCTGGTTGGCGAACAGCTCGGCCAGCTTGCTGTCGAGTTCGCTGATGGCATGCGCGGCATCGAAGCCGAATACGTCACGGGCAGCTTCCGGACCATGGCGAAAGCCGTCCCAGATTTCCCGCTCGAGGTTTTTCTCGCGGCAGAACAGCATCGATTGCGGCGACGTATCCGCGGCGCCGACGACGATCACCAGCACCGCCTCGGGCTCGGTGAAGCCGGTCAGGTACTGGAAATAGCTGTCGGCGCGATAGGGATAGTGCGTATCGCGGTTGCGCGCCTGCTCTGGAGAAGTGGGGATCACGGCAATGCCGCCGCCGCCGCGAGCCATGCGTTCGATCAACGAAAGTCGGCGCTGGCGATACGCCTCGAAAGGGTTCCCGCTGAGGGATGGCGATGTTTCCATCAAACGATTATATGTCCCCGTGCTCCTGCATCGGGGACGGTATCCCCTCGTGGGATAGCGATCTGAGTTCGCCATCCAGTTCGGCCAGCCGTTGCGGCGTGCCGACATCCGTCCAGCGGCCCGCATGCAATTCTCCGGAGACGCTGCTTGCCGCCATGGCCGCCCGCAGCAGTGGTGCCAGCTGCGCCCGCTGGTCGCGCCGGATGTCGGCAAACAGTTGCGGGCGATAGATGCCGATGCCGGAGAAAGTGCAGACCTGCGCAGCGGCCGCCGCGCCGATGTCGGCGCCAACTTGCGTCCCCGTCAGGGAAAAATCGCCCCGCGGATGATGCGGCGGATTCGGCACCAGCACCAGATGCGCCAGATCGTTCGCTGCCAGCACGGTCACGGCCCGCGCCACATCCCAGTCGCAATAGATGTCGCCGTTGAGCACCAGAAACGGCTCCATGGTCCCTAACAACGGCAGCGCGTTGGCGATGCCGCCGGCCGTCTCCAGCGCGCCTTCGGGTTCGGGCGAATAGCGGATCGACAGGCCCCAGCGTGCGCCGTCGCCAAGCGCCGCCTCGATCTGCGCACCAAGATGGGCGTGATTGATCACCACCTCGTGCAGCCCGGCCTTTGCCAGATGCTCCAGATGCCAGACGATCAGCGGCTTGCCGCCCACTGGCAACAGGGGCTTCGGTATACGGTCGGTCAGCGGCCGCATGCGCTCGCCGCGCCCTGCGGCGAGAATCATTGCCTTCATGAAGGCGACGCCACATGAAGGCAATGATTCTCGCCTTGGGCGAGCAGGTGTTTGCCTTCCCCCCGTCCCCGCCCCACGGTCGGCTTTGCACAGCCGACCGGCTGCGGCAGCGCGGAGCATGCTCCGCGAAACCCTGCCTCGCCCCAAGGGAGGGGGTGACTAAGCAGGGTTCGCGCATGGCGCGAACAGGGTTTACTGCCCACGATGACTCCCGATGTCGCCGGCATCCATCGTGTAACCCAGCACAGTCACTTTGTCTTCCAGCCGGTCGAGTATCTTGCGCAGCGGTGAGAGTTCGCTGTAGCGTTCGCAGGTCTTGCGCAGGTAGCGCGCAACCAGAGGCAGATCCTTGAGGTAGGCTTCCTTGCCGTCGCGGTGATAGAGCCGGGCGAAGATGCCCAGCACTTTTACGTGGCGCTGCACCCCCATCCATTCGTAATCGCGGAAGAACTCGCCGAAGTCGGCTGCGACCGGCAAGCCCGTCTTGCGTGCCAGTTCCCAGTAACGAATCAGCCAGTCGAGCGCGAGATCCTCCTCCCACTCGATGTAGGCATCCTTCAGCAGCGACACCATGTCGTAGCTGATCGGGCCATACACGGCATCCTGAAAATCGACGATACCTGGATTGGCTGCGCCGGGTTGGGCGATATGCATCAGGTTGCGCGAATGATAGTCGCGATGCACGAAGACCTTCGGCTCGGCGAGATTTACGGCAAGGATCCGCTCGAACACGGTCTCCAGGGACTGCCTCTCACTTTGCGTCAGGACCATCTGGTGGTGCTCGGCCAGGAACCATTGCGGGAAAAGATCGAGTTCCCGGCGCAACAGCGCCTGATCATAGTCAGGCAGCAGGCCGGGACGGCTGGCCTGCTGGATCTTTACCAGCGCCGCGATCGCGTCGGCATAGAGCGGCGCAGCGTTGTCGGCGTCCAGCGCCTGCAGGTACGTCGTGTTGCCCAGATCCGAGAGCAGCAGGAAGCCGCGCTCCAGATCCTGTGCCAGAACTTCCGGCACATGGGTTCCGGCCGCTTGAAAGAGCTGCTGAACGCGCAGCCAGGGCCGACAGTCCTCGTTGGCAGGCGGCGCGTCCATGATGATGCGCGTCGTACCATCCTCCAGCGTGGCGCGAAAATAGCGACGGAAACTGGCGTCGGCCGAGGCCGGTGCAAGCGTGAAACTGCGGTCCGGCAACAAGCCGGCAAGCCACGTCCTGATTTGCTGCTGGCGTTCCATATCAAAGATGCGCGAGCTGCGTGGAAAGGCGCAAAAGCTTCGCCGGAGAGCTCGTTCCGCAGGCGTGAAGTGTTAGAATTCGCGATTCTAGCATCGGCCGGCAAAGGCTTCTCCAGCATGCAGCGCGTGCAGTTTGCGTCTGCGTTCTTCCGCCACCGCTGCGCCAACTCACCGATACGGCATGGCTCAATCGCATCGCGGACAATTCGGCACCAGCTCACTGCTTGCCTTGCTGGCACTGACCACAGGTTCCGCGGTGGCGGAAACGCTGCCGCCCTTGCGCATCAATCCTGGCCTGCTCGGCGCCGGCACGCTGCCGCCGCCCGCGGCGCCTGTTGCCGTCGAACCGGTTGTCGCCCCGCAACCGCTGGTCATGCCACCCGTACGAATTTGGCCGACGCCAGCGGCGCGTGTCGAACTGGCTCCAGAGCCAGCCAGACCCGTGGCCGAGCCTACCCCGCGGCCTGCTGCCATTCGACCGGTGCCGCAGCCAACACCCACCCCTCTGCCACAGGCCGCAGTCATGGAAGCGCCACGCCGCCCGGAAGAGGCGAAGGCAGTGCCGCAGGCGCAACCGTCGCCGCCGGCACTAGTGATCCAGAAGGCGCAGGAACCGCCTCAGGTCGCAGAACGTCCCGCCCTGCCGCCACTCTACTCGGCCCACGTCGCTGCAGGAGAGTTACCTGCATCCAGGCTCCGGGGCGCTGCAGCCGTCATGCCCTATCTCAAGCGGCAAGGGGAATTGCTGCCGGCCTTCATCGCCGCCGACCAGATCGCCGGCCAGAACGATGTCGAAGTGGTCGCCGACGGCAACGTCGAATTGCGCAAGCGCAATACCATCCTGCTGAGTGACCGACTGACCTACTGGCAGGAAGCCGACGAGGTCGAAGCTGAAGGCAATGTCCGTCTTTCGCGCGACGGCGACCGCGTCCGCGGCCCCAAGATGCGCATGAAGATGGAGGACAGCACCGGCTTTTTTGAGCAACCCGAATACAACATCCGGCGCATCAAAACGGGGTCGGCCGCCACGCTATGGACCGGCACCGAGGAGCGCGTATCACCCGAACTCACCACCGGGCAAGGCACGGCTGCACGCATGGAATTCGAAGGCGAGGGCAAGTACCGGCTCACCGACGCGACTTACAGCACCTGTACCCCCGCTACCGGCCACGATCCCGAGTGGTTCGCACGCACCACCGATCTGCGCCTCAACTACGACGACGAGGTGGGCACCGCGCGCAACGCCACCCTGTATTTCAAGGGCGCCCCGATCCTCTATTCGCCCTGGATGAGTTTTTCGCTCAACCATGAGCGCAAGAGCGGGCTGCTGACCCCCACCTTCGGGTCCACCAGCCGCGGCGGCCTCGAATATACCCAGCCGTTCTACTGGAACATCGCACCGAACATGGATGCGACGGTTGCGCCACGCCTGATGACCAAGCGCGGCACCCTGTGGAACGGCGAGTATCGCTATCTGGAGCCCACGTACAGCGGCTGGATGACAGGGCAATATCTGCCCGACGACAAGCTCGAGCACAAGAGCCGGTCCTCCTTTTCGCTCGCCCACTTACAGAACCTGGGCCATGGCTTTTCCGGAACTCTGAATCTCAACGGCGCTTCCGACGGCACCTTCTTCAGCGATCTGGCCAATGGTTCAGCAGCGATTGCCCAGACCAACCTGCTGCGCGAGGGCACGCTCAGCTATGCCGGCGGCTGGTGGTCGGCCAACTTGCTGGCGCAGAGCTATCAGACCCTGCAGGACCCGTCCCTGCCGCCGGTGGCAGAGCCTTACCGGCGCCTGCCACAGCTGACAGTAAGTGCCAACCGCAGGGATCTGCCGCTCGGGCTGGCTGCTGCGTTCAGCGGCGAGTACGTCAATTTCAGCAACCCGACGCCGGGGATGGAACAGGCACGACGTTTTACCGCATATCCACAGATTTCACTGCCCTTGAGCACTGCGGCCTTCAACGTCACGCCCAAGATCGGTCTGAATTACACCAGCTACATCCGTGATCAGCAGCCCATTGGCGCGCCCGAGAAGCTTACCCGCAGCGTACCGATTTTCAGCGTGGATTCGGGCGTAGCTCTTGAGCGTGATGTCGACTGGTTCGGTCGCAAGGCTACCCAGACGCTGGAGCCGCGTCTTTACTACCTGTACGTGCCGGTGCGTGACCAGAGCCAGTACCCGGTGTTCGATAGCGGCGCAGCAGGTTTCAATTTCTCGTCGATTTTCGGCGAGAACCGTTACGCCGGCGGCGACCGTATCGGTGATGCCAATCAGCTTACGGCCATGCTCACCTCGCGCCTGCTGGATCCGCTGACCGGTGCCGAAACCGTACGCGGCTCAGTAGGCCAACTTCTTTATTTCAGTACGCAGAAAGTCGGCCTGCCCGGCGAAGTGCTGCGCAGCGACCGTCAGACCGACTACCTTGCCGCGCTCTCCGTCACCATCCAGCCGACGAAGCTCTACGCCAACTCCGACCTCCAATACAACCCGCGTTTGAACCAGCTAGAGCGTTTCAACATCGGGGGCCGCTATCAGCCCGAACCGGGCAAACTGCTGAATGTCGATTACCGCTATACCCGGGACCTGTTGTTAGGACAGCCCGGCCTCGGCCAGATCGACATCTCTGGCCAGTGGCCGGTGTTCGGCGGCTGGCATGCGGTAGGCCGCTTCAACTACTCGACCATGGACCGGCGCATGATCGAATCGGTAGCAGGTCTCGAGTACGATGGCGGTTGCTGGATTGGCCGCGTCGTGTTCCAGCGTCTGGCGATACAAACGCAGCAGTCGAATACTGCACTTTTCTTCCAGCTCGAGTTCAACGGATTGGCGAAAGTCGGCTCCAACCCGCTCGATATACTCCGACGCAACGTACCCGGCTACGGCTTGATAAACCAGCCGCACCCTGAAGGCCCGCTCACTGTCCCATGATCATTCGTCTACTACTGCTTTGTCTGCTCTTCAGCCTATCCGTCGTCCAAGCGCAGGCCCAGACGCGGCGCGCCCAGCCGGTCGAGATCGACCGCATTGTCGCGGTGGTGAACGACGAAGCCATCACCGCCTTTGAACTGCAAGCCCGTCTCGCTACGGTGGCACGCCAGTTGCGAGGTCAGAACGTACAGTTGCCGCCGCGCGAGGTAATCGAACGACAGCTGCTCGAACGCATGATCACCGATCGCGTCCAGCTGCAGTTTGCCAAGGAAACCGGCTTGCGCATATCGGACATCGAACTCGATGCCGCCATCCGTCGCATCGCGGATGGCAACCGCCTCTCCTTGGCGGATTTCCGCGCTACGCTGGAAAAGGACGGCATAGCCTGGATCAAGTTCCGCGAAGAGATTCGTGACGAGATCGTGCTGTCGCATCTGCGCGACCGCGAGGTGGAAAGCCGCATCATCGTCTCCGACGGCGAGATCGACAACTACCTCGCGAATCCGGAGCAGGACCGCAATATGGGCAACATTGAAGTGCGGACGGCGCACATCGTCCTGCGCGTACCGGAACAGGCGTCGCCCGACCAGTTGATGCGCATCGGTGCGCGGGCGCAAGCGGCGCTTGATCAGATTCGGCGCGGCGAAGACTTCGCCAAAGTAGCCGCCAGTTATTCCGATGCGCCCGATGGTCTCTCCGGCGGAGCCATGGGCACACGCCCGCTTGATCGCTTGCCGGCGCTCTACGGCGAAGCCGTAAAAAAACTGAAACCCGGTGAAGTCAGCGATATTTTTCGAAGCCCGGCCGGTTTCCACATCGTCAAGCTGATCGACAAGCAAGGCAGTGCGGACGCCAGACCCTTGGTGGCGCTGAAGCAGACCCGCGCCCGTCATATCCTGATCAAGGTCAACGAACTTGTTTCCGAAGCAGAGGCCAAGCGCAAGCTGGTCGCGCTCAAGGAGCGGCTCGACAACGGCGCCGATTTTGCCGAACTGGCGCGCCTGAATTCCAACGATCTGTCTGCCACCAAAGGGGGCGATCTCGGCTGGATGTATCAGGGTGACACGGTCCCGGAATTCGAGAAGGCGATGGATGAGCTGAAGATCAACCAGATCAGCCAGCCCATACAGTCGCCTTTCGGCTTCCACCTGATCCAGGTGCTGGAACGTCGCACCGAAGATGCCACGGCGGAACGCCAGCGTCTCACCGCGCGGCAGGTACTGCGCGCGCGCAAGTCCGACGAGGCGTATCAGGACTGGGTCCGGCAAATGCGCGACCGCGCCTATGTCGAATACCGCACCGAAGACCGCTAGCCGGGACAGTTCAGCGCTGCCGGTGATCGCCGTCACCTCCGGCGAACCCGCCGGCATCGGCCCCGAGATCTGTTTGCGGCTGGCTGAGCGCAAATGGCCGACGCGGCTGGTGGTATTGGGTGACCGCGACCTTCTGGCCGCCCGCGCGCGCCAGCTTGACCTCGACGCCGGTCGCATAGAGATCCGCCATGTCCCCCTGCAAAAGTCGGCGCTGGCGGGACGCCTCGATCCCGCCAACGCCCGCTACGTTCTGGATATCCTCGATGTTGCGCTGGCCGGCTGCGTCAGCGGTGAATTCGCGGCGATGGTCACCGCCCCCGTGCACAAGGGCGTCATCAACGACGCCGGCATCGCCTTTAGCGGCCATACCGAATATCTCGCCGAGCACACAGGCACGCCGCGCGTGGTGATGATGTTGGCCGGCGCAGGACTGCGCATTGCGCTCGCCACCACGCATCTTGCGTTGCAGGATGTTCCCGCCGCGATCACGCGCAGCGATCTCGAAACCACCCTCCGCATCCTCCATGCGGATATGCAGGCCAAGTTCGGCATCGCCCGCCCCCGTATCCTGGTCGCCGGCCTCAACCCCCATGCCGGCGAAGGGGGTCACATGGGCCGCGAGGAAATCGAGGTCATCGGCCCGGTGCTGGACAAGTTGCGCGCCGAAGGCATGAACCTGGTCGGGCCCTTGCCCGCAGACACGCTATTCACCAGGAATGTACTCGCCGGCTCCGACGCACAACTGGCGATGTATCACGATCAGGGCCTCGCGGTGCTCAAGTACGCGGCGTTTGACGAAGGCATCAATGTCACGCTCGGTCTGCCGGTCATCCGCACCTCGGTCGACCATGGCACCGCGCTCGATCTCGCCGGCACCGGCAAGGCGTCGCCCACCAGTCTTTTCGCCGCCGTCGACGCGGCCATCGACATGGCGTCGCGCCGGGCCGGCTGAGATGCGCCTTTGCCTGGCATGAGGGAACATGACGGCCATGTCGCGCGCAAGCGCTTCGGCCAGAACTTCCTCGTTTCGTCCGGCGTCATCCACAAGATCGTGGACGCCATCGGCCCGCGCGCGGGCGACACGGTGGTGGAAATCGGACCGGGCCTGGGCGCCCTCACCGGACCGTTGCTGGAACGCATCGATCATCTGCACGTGGTCGAGATCGACCGCGACCTGATCGCGCGGCTGAGGCAACGCTTTCCGCCGGAGCGGCTGACCATTCACGAAGGCGACGCGCTCGAGTTCGACTTCGGTGCGCTGAAGGGATCGGGGCCGCTGAAAATCGTCGGCAACCTGCCCTACAACATTTCCAGCCCGCTGCTGTTCCATCTGGTCCCGTTCGCGCCCTTGGTCCATGACATGCACTTCATGCTGCAAAAGGAAGTGGTCGATCGCATGGTGGCGGAGCCCGGCAGCAAGGACTTCGGACGCCTGTCGGTGATGCTGCAGTACCACTACCACATGGAGCGCATGTTCATCGTCCCCCCCGGCGCGTTCAATCCGCCGCCCAAGGTCGACTCGGCCATCGTGCGCATGATTCCCAGAAGAGAAGTCGGCGCTGGCGGGCTCTGCATACCTGGGATTTCGCTTCGCGAGCAGGTAACGGCGAAGGACCCGCTGCTGTTCGCCCGGGTGGTGACCGCCGCGTTCTCGCAGCGGCGCAAGATGCTGCGCAACACCCTGCGCGAATTCATCAGCGAGACTGATCTCGCCGCGCTCGGCATCACGCCCACGGCGCGCGCCGAAGACATCGCCGTGACCGACTACGTGCGCCTCGCCAATTCGCTGGCCGACCTTGCTGCCCGCTGATCCGCAATCGCCGATGATTGCCGTCGTCGGCGGCGGTCCGGCCGGCCTGATGGCGGCGGAAGTGCTCAGCGCCGCCGGCATGCGCGTCGAGGTATTTGACGCCATGCCCTCGGTCGGTCGCAAGTTCCTCCTCGCCGGCCGCGGCGGCCTCAACCTCACCCACTCGGAAGCGATGGACCGGTTCCTCTCCCGCTACGGCGCCCGCCGGCGGGAAGTAGGCGCCTGGCTCGCCGAGTTCGGCCCGCAGCAACTGCGCGACTGGGCGCAGGGACTCGGCGTCGAAACCTTCGTCGGCAGTTCCGGCCGCGTCTTCCCCAGGGAAATGAAGGCGGCGCCATTGCTGCGCGCCTGGCTGCACCGCCTGCGCGCTGCCGGCGTGCTGTTCCATGCGCGGCATCGCTGGCTGGGCTGGGATGACGACGGTGCGCTGCGCTTCGACACGCGGGCGGGAGAGTCGAAAGTCGGCGCTGACGCCACGGTGCTGGCGCTGGGCGGCGGCAGTTGGGCGCGGCTGGGGTCGGATGGCGCCTGGGTTCCGCTGCTGCTGGCGCGCGGCGTCACAGTGCAGCCCCTGCGCCCCGCAAATTGCGGCTTCGACGTGGCATGGAGCGAACATCTGCGCCAGCACTTCGCCGGCGCGCCGGTCAAGTCCGTAAGCGCTGCATTTGTCGCGCCCGACGGCTCACGCATCGAGCGCAACGGCGAGTTCCTCATCACCGAGCATGGCGTCGAAGGCAGCCTGATCTATGCCCTCTCCGCGCCGCTGCGCGACTGCATCGAAGCCAGCGGCAGCGCCACGCTGCAGCTCGACCTTGCCCCCGGGCGCACGTTGCAGCGCCTCACGGATGATCTGGCGCACCCGCGCGGCCGCGATTCGCTTTCCAATCATCTGCGCCGCCGTGCCGGCATCGACGGCGTCAAGGCCGCCCTGCTGCACGAATTCGCGGAGCCCGCCGATCTCGCCAGCCCGGCCCAGCTCGCCGCGATCATCAAGGCGCTGCCGCTGCGCCTGGTTTCGCCGCGCCCCCTCGACGAAGCCATCAGCAGCGCGGGCGGTGTCGACTTTGCCGCGCTCGACGACAAGCTGATGTTGCGTGACTTGCCCGGCACTTTCTGCGCCGGAGAAATGCTCGACTGGGAAGCGCCGACCGGCGGCTATCTGCTCACTGCCTGCTTTGCCAGCGGTCGCGCCGCGGCGCGCGGCGTGCTGCGCTGGCTGGATCAAGCGCGACCGACAACGCCGCGATAACTCAGCCTTGCTTCTTCACCGAACAGGTGCTGAAGCCGAGGAGCGCGTAGGGCGGACACCAGCCGATCGCCCCGGTAGCCAAGGGCAGCACGCCAATCCACGCCCAAACCGGACCACCCATGGCCGCCCAGCCCACCAGCGCAAGGCCGGCAACAATGCGGATCACGCGGTCGATGCCGCCAACGTTAAGTTTCATGGTGTTCTCCTTGAAGGGTTATGCAACATGGGGCATTACACCATCCTTGCCCGCGGCGGACTGTACCCTGGGTCACAGAGGCGACCGGCGCAAACCGGCGGGGTCGAGCACGCCGGGGTTCATGCCGGTTCAGGGTCCAGTGTGGCCATCACGGGGGCATGATCGGAAGGTCGCTCCAGCTTGCGCGGCGCCTTGTCGATGACGCAGGCGCGGCATGCCGCCGCCAGTGGTGGCGAGAGCAGGATATGGTCGATGCGCAGGCCGCGATTGAGGCGAAAACCCATCTGCCGGTAATCCCACCACGAGTAGATCTTCTCCGGCTGTGTGAAGAGACGAAATGCATCGGCCAGACCGAGGTCGACAAACTGCCGGAACGCGGCGCGCTCCGGCTCGCTGCACAGGACCTGATCCTTCCACAGCACCGGGTCATGCACATCGCGATCTTCCGGCGCGATGTTGTAGTCGCCGAGCAGCGCCAGTTGTGGCCAGCGCTGCAGTTCCTCGCGCAGGAACCCGGCTAGCGCCGCCAGCCAGCGCAGCTTGTATTCGTACTTGTCGGAACCGACCGCCTGGCCATTCGGCATGTAAGCGCAGACGATGCGCCGGCCATTCACCGTGGCCGCCAGCACGCGCTTTTGCTCGTCGGCGAAGCCGGGAATGTCGCAGCGGATGTCGTGCAGCGTGCCGCGCGCCAGGATGGCGACGCCGTTGTAGGTCTTCTGCCCGTTATGCGCGGAGTGATAGCCGGCGGCTTCCAGTTCGGCATAGGGGAAGACCTTGTCCTCCATCTTGGTTTCCTGCAGGCAAAGCACGTCCGCCCGAGTCGCCGCCAGCCAGTCGAGTACATGGGGCAGGCGCACCTTGAGCGAGTTCACATTCCAGGTCGCGATTTTCATGTGCCGATGATACCCGAGCAGGACGGTTGCCTATAATCAAAAGCGATGGCCAACCAGGCCAAGGAAGCGGAGATGCGTCATGTTCGATTCACCTGTTGAGCCCTGCCCCGTCTGTGGACAGATGGTGCTGCTGGACCAGACCCAGGTCGAGTGCGCGCGCCAGCACGGTTGCAGTACGGACCTGCCGTGCCCGCTGCAGAAGTATTTCACCGGCATCGATTTCGGCGTTGAGCAGTCCAAGCAGAAGTTGCGCGACCAGGGCTACTGAGCGCCGCACTTCGCGGGGCACCGGGTTGCCTTCGCCGCTGCGCCCGAGCGTCCATGACGACCCTGCCCCTGTGTTCGACTTCGGGACGTCTGGCGCCCCCCGATCATGGCGCTTGAGTTATCACCATGATATAAAGATGGGTATTGAACATATAAAGTGGCGACCCATCCATCGACGGCGCACCATGATTGACTTCGACATTGCCAGGGCATGGCACAAGATATTTGCGCTTCACATCGAGTTTGTCATTGACGGCATCGAGAAGACCAGCCTGGATCCCCGAGTCGTCCGTGACGATGCGGCCTGTAATCTCGGCAAGTGGATTTTCGGTTCAGGCGCACGCTATGCACGCAGACCTGAGTACGCCGATCTGGTCGAGTCGCACATACGCTTCCATTACGCTGCCAGTGCAATCCTCGAGGAGCACTTGGCGGGCCGTGCTGGAAACCAATCAAGCTCGTTTCGTGCCGCATCCGATGCCGTGTTGGCGTCGATTGATGCGCTGGCGTCCACCATGATCAAGGCGCCACGCCCGGCGGGACGGGAAACTGCCGCCGGCAGGAAGAACGACGAGGATCAGCCCGCCTGGCAAGAATCGATGCGCATTGGCATGAAATTGATCGATGAACAGCACGAGGAGTTGTTGAGCTGGATTGGAAAACTCAACGATGCACCTACAGCTGCGATCACTTCAAAATCCTTTGTCGACTCCATCTCGGCCGTGAAGAAACTGGAGACCCTGCATTTCGAGACGGAAGAGATATTCATGCAGAGACTTGGGCTGCCCCACGAGCAAGTGCAGGAGCACGTCAACGCGCACGGCGAACTGCTCAAGGAACTGGTCCAGGTTGAACTCGACGCCGGCAATGGAATTCGCAAAACCGCTGCAGAGGTTCACCGGGGAATCAAAGACCACGTGCTGAGCCATATTGCGCGCCACGACATGCCCTTGAGCAGGCATATCGCAAATCCACACTAGGTTCGCCAACCACAAGAACCGGCTACCCAATTGCGGCAAAGGGTGGAGGTGCTTCCGCAACCTCCACCCTTCCACCGCGATCTTGGCGTCTTGATCCCTTACCGGGTCAGGATCCACTGTGCGGCGTTCTTGATCTCCGCCGGATCACTGCTCTTGATCGCCTTGTGTTCTTCCTTCTTGCCGTCGACCTCGATCATGGGCTTGAGGGTCATGTGCTTGACCAGCTTGTCTTCCGCATCCGCCTTGCCTTTGTATTTCTTGGCGACTTCCTTGTAGGCCGGGCCATCTTTCTTCTTTTCGATGGCATGGCACTTGAAGCAGTCGCTTTTCTTCAGCAAGGCCTGGGCGGCTTCTTCATCCACAGCGGCCTGCGCCGGCACTAGGCCGGTCAGGGCAAACAGCAGGGATCCTGCGATCAAGAGTGAGGTTCTGGTTTTCATGATGTTGTTTCCGGTTAGTCGGCGCAATGCCGTACATATCCAATAACGTTGGCTAGACCCTTTTGCTGACGATGAATTGTGTCAATTTGTTTCATGGCACGTCGAACCACTCCGCAAGAGTCGGTGCTGGCGGCGCGGCGATTCAGGCCGCCACCGCCATGCCGTTATGGCGCAACAAGGCATCGGGTTGCGGCTCGCGACCGCGAAATGCCTTGAAGGATTCGAGCGCCGGACGCGAGCCGCCCACCGACAGGATTTCGCGCCAGAAGCGCTCGCCGGTTGCCGCGTCGAGCGTGCTGCCGCCAGTTTTCGCTGCCTCCTCGAAGGCCTCGTAGGCGTCGGCGGAAAGCACTTCGGCCCACTTGTAGCTGTAGTAGCCCGCCGCATAGCCACCGCCGAAGATGTGCGAAAAGCTGTGCGGGAAGCGATTCCACTCGGGCGGCACCAGTACCGCCACCTCGCGCCGCACTGCGGCCAGCAATTCCATGAAGTTCCTGCCGGCGCCGGGCACGAACTCGCTGTGCAGCAGCAGATCGAACAAGCCGAATTCGATCTGACGCAGGGTCTGCAGGCCGCTCTGGAAATTCTTCGCCGCGATCATCTTGTCGTAGAGCACTCGCGGCAACGGCGCCCCGGTTTCGGCGTGGGCGGTCATGCCGCTGAGCACGTCCCATTCCCAGCAGAAGTTTTCCATGAACTGGCTCGGCAGTTCCACCGCATCCCATTCGACGCCGTGGATGCCCGACACCGGCAACTCGTCCACCTGCGTCAGCAGATGGTGCAAACCGTGGCCGCATTCGTGGAACAGGGTGATGACATCGTCGTGGCTGAAGGTGGCGGGCCGCATTTGCGTACCCTCGCCGACAGGCGCCGGGAAGTTGCAGTTGAGGTAGGCCACCGGCGTCTGCACGCCGCTCGCGACGCGCCGGCGGGTGATCGCTTCGTCCATCCACGCCCCGCCGCGCTTGGTTTCGCGCGCATACGGATCGAGGTAGAACTGGCCGATGAGTTTGCCCTCGCGCTCGATGCGGAAGAAGCGCACCGCGGGATGCCAGGCCGGCGCCGCATCGGGCGCGAGCTTGACCGCGAACAGGGCCTCGATGACGCGGAACAGCCCGGCGAGGACCTTGGGCTCGGGAAAGTACTGCTTCACTTCGTCGTCGGAGAAGCTGTAGCGCTGCTGCTTGAGCTTTTCCGAGGCCCAGGCGAGATCCCAGCTTTCCAGCGTCTCCATGCCGAGTTCCTGGCGGGCGAAATCGCGCAACTCGGCGATGTCCCGCTCGGCGAAGGGACGCGCCTTGGCCGCCATGTCGCGCTGGAAGCCCGCCACCTGGGCCGGCGTGTCGGCCATCTTGGCGACCAGCGAGACCTCGGCGAAGTTGGCGTAGCCGAGCATTCTTGCTTCTTCGTCGCGCAGGGCGAGCAGGCGGTCGATCAGCGGGCCGTTGTCCCAGCCCTCCGGGCCGAACTCGGAAGCGCGCGTGGCATAGGCGCGGTACATGCGCGCGCGCAACTCGCGGTTGTCGCAAAACTGCAGCACGGGAATATAGGACGGCGCATGCAGGGTGAACTTCCATCCCGGCTTGCTGTCTTTCTCTGCGGCCGCCCTGGCCGCTGCCTTGGCGTCCGTGGGCAGGCCTGCGGTCCCGGCTTCGTCCTCGATCCACTCGGCATGGGCATTGGTCGCATCCAGCACGTTCTCGGAAAACTTTGCGCCGAGCGCCGACAACTCTTCCTGGATTTCCTTGAAGCGCGGCTTGCGGTCTTCGGCGAGTTCCGCGCCGGACAGGCGAAAATCACGCAACTCGTTTTCGATGATGCGGCGCCGGGCCGGCGACAGGGTGGCGAATTCCGTACCCACGGCGAGCAACTTGAACTTGGCGAACAGCGCAAGATTTTGTCCGAGATCGGCATAGAAGCTGGAAACCTCGGGCAGCATGGCGTTGTAGGCCTCGCGCCAGGGCGGCACGTCGTTGACCGAATGCAGATGCCCGACGACGCCCCAAGCCCGCGACAGACGCTCGCCCGCATCCAGCATCGGTTGCACGAAAGCATCCCACGTCGCGGCGGTTTCCGGCGCAATCAGGCGATCGATCAAGGCACGGTTTTCGTCGAGCAGCTGGCGGATGGCGGGGGCGACATGTTCCGGCTGAACAGCGTCAAAGCGGGGCAAGCCGCTGAAATCGAGTAATGGATTCATCTTCTCTATATTGGGGCGAAGCTTGAGGTTTCAATGGCTCGCCGTCTGTTAGATGCAGCCGCCGCGGTCAAGCTTCGTGTTCGACGAGGTCCTTGTAGGCATGAAAACTGGCGTGCCCGAGCCAGGGCATCACGATGATCAAGCCCAGCAGCGCCGTGGCAAAGCCGAGCCCGGTCAGCAGCATGATGATGAGCGCCCATAAAGCCAGCGGCAGCGGGTTCTCGGCAACGGCATTGACGCTGGTCACCAGCGCGCACAGCAGGTCGCAGCGGCGGTCGACCAGCATCGGCATCGAAACCACGCTGACCGCGAACACCATGGCCGCCAACACGCCGCCCGCGCACAGGTAGATGAAGAACATCAGGTAGTGCTGCGGGTTGATCACCACCTCGATCATCATGTCCAACGGCCCCAGCGGGCGGCCCTTGTAGAACACCGCGATGATGACGATGGATATCACCTGCCACACGGTGCCGGCCAGTATCGACAGCAGTCCGAAGCTGACCAGGGCTGACGGGTTGCGCTTCCAGGCCAGCATGGAGTCGACCAGTGATGCCGGTTCATTGGCAAGATAGCGACGCGAGAGTTCATAGAGCCCGGCCAGGAGCATCGGTGCGACCAGCAGAAAACCGCTGATGGAGGCGGCGAACAGATACGGCAGGTTCGCCGTCACACCCAGGATGACGGCGCCGGTGACGGCGATGGCGACACCATAGAACAGGCTGGCCGCAGGCTGCCGCCGCAGATCGCCCCAGCCCAGTCGAAGCCACCGCAGCGGCGCTCCAAAGCCGATTTGGCGCACCTTGGGAAGAGTTATGTTCCCGGCGGAGCCGGGGCCGGTGCCTTGCATGCCGGGGATTCCGCTTCGCGGGCTGGCATCCCTTGCGGACGGCGCTGGCCGGACGGCGACGGGGTCGTTCATCGGACGGAAAGCGCAGGGAAAATCAGAGCGCGTGCGGGCCGGCCAGACGGGTCAGCGCCTCACGGTAATTGGCGGCAGTCTTGTCGATGATGTCCTGCGGCAGTTTCGGTCCCGGCGCCCGCTTGTTCCAGTCCAGCGTTTCCAGGTAATCGCGGACGAACTGCTTGTCGAAGCTGGGCGGGCTGATGCCCACCTGGTACCGGTCGGCCGGCCAGAAGCGCGAGGAGTCGGGTGTCAGCACCTCGTCGATCAGGTACAGCCGGCCTTCGGCGTCCTGACCGAACTCGAACTTGGTGTCGGCGATGATGATGCCGACCACGCGGGCATAGGTGGCTGCCTCGCGATACAGGCGCAGGGTGGTGTCCTTGACCATCTTCGCCAGGTCGGCGCCGAGCATTTTCTCGACCGTGGCGTAGTCGATGTTTTCGTCATGGTCGCCCGCCTCGGCCTTGGTCGCCGGAGTGAAGATCGGCGCCGGCAGTTGCTGGGCCATTTTCAGGCCGGGCGGCAGCGCGATGCCGCATACGGCACCCGTCGCCTGATAGTCCTTCCAGCCCGAGCCGATCAGATAGCCGCGCGCCACCGCCTCTATCGGCAGGGGCTTCAGGCGCTTCACCACCAGCGCGCGGTCGCGTACCTGAGCCTGCTCTTCAGGCCCCGAGACTACGGTCTCCGGATCGATGCCAGTCAGCTGATTGGGTATCACATGGGCCAGCTTGCCGAACCAGAAATTGGCGACGGCGGTGAGAACGGCGCCCTTGCCCGGAATCGGATCCGGCAGGATCACATCAAAGGCCGACAGGCGATCGGTGGTGACGATCAGCAATTTGTCCGCGCCGACGGCATAGATGTCGCGCACCTTGCCGCGGCCAAGCAGCGGCAGGCTTTTGATAGTGGATTCAAACAACGGAGGATTTGGATTGGACATGGAGAGGCTCTGAACAGGAGGTTTATTCGCGAACGTAGGGCTTGCTAAGCTTTTCGTCGGCATCCTCGCGATAGGGATAGCGGACATGGCCGTAGCGGATCGCCAGTACGGCAATGGTCAGCAGGAATATTGCCGCGGCGACCGCCAGCATCCGCCATTCGGTCATTTCCTTGAGATCGAGGATCAGGTAGCGCGCCAGCGCCACCATGCCGATATACAGCGGAAAGCGCACCGGCAAGTGCCCCGACTTGAAATACTGGCCGATCATCGCCAGCACTTCGAGGAACAGGAACATCAGCAGCAGATCCGCCAGCGCCACCCGATGCGACTCGATCATGCCCAGCGCCTCCTGGTACATGGCGATGGTGGTGGCGAAGGCAATCACCAGCAAGCCGGCATACTCGACAATGTCGAGGCCGCTGCTGAAGAACTTGCGCAGTCGATCGAAAGTGTGGGACCGGATATCCATGCTGGAAAAAGGGAAGGCCACCCGAACGGGGCGGCCAAGTAATTTACCGCAAATCGCCGCTTACTTCACGATCGCGTTCAGTTCGCCCTTCTTGTAACGCTCGGCCATCTTCTCCATGGCAATCGGCTTGATCTTGCCGGCCTGGCCGGCGCAACCAAAGGCCTGGTAGCGGGCGACGCAGATTTCCTTCATCGCCTTGCGCGCTGCGGCCAGGTATTTGCGTGGGTCGAAATCCTTGGTGTTCTCGGCCAGGTACTTGCGGATCGCGCCGGTCGAGGCCATGCGCAGATCGGTGTCGATGTTGATCTTGCGCACGCCGTGCTTGATGCCCTCGACGATTTCCGCGACCGGCACGCCGTAGGTTTCGCCCATGGTGCCGCCGTACTGGTTGATGATCTTGAGCCAGTCCTGCGGCACCGACGAAGAGCCGTGCATCACCAGATGGGTATTCGGAATGCGGGCGTGGATTTCCTTGATGCGGTCGATGCGCAGCACGGCGCCGGTGGGCGGCCGGGTGAATTTGTAGGCCCCGTGCGAGGTGCCGATGGCGATCGCCAGCGCATCGACGCCGGTCGCCTTGACGAATTCGGCGGCTTCATTCGGGTCGGTCAGCAGTTGGTCCTGCGACAGCGCACCTTCCGCGCCGTGGCCGTCTTCCTTCTCGCCCATGCCGGTTTCCAGCGAGCCCAGGCAACCGAGTTCGCCCTCGACCGAAACGCCTATGGCGTGGGCGATGTCGACCACATGACGAGTGACCCGGGTGTTGTACTCGAAACTGGCCGGGGTCTTGGCATCTTCCTGCAGCGATCCATCCATCATCACGCTGGAGAAGCCCGAGCGCATCGACTGGATGCAGATCGACGGGCTGGCGCCGTGATCCTGGTGCATCACGATCGGGATATCCGGATGGGTCTCGATCGCCGCTTCGATCAGGTGGCGCAGGTAGGGCTCGCCGGCATATTTGCGGGCGCCGGCCGAGCCCTGCATGATGACCGGGCTGTTGGTTTCGGCAGCCGCCTCCATGATGGCCTGGATCTGTTCCAGGTTATTGACGTTGAACGCCGGCAGGCCGTAACCATTTTCGGCAGCGTGGTCGAGCAGTTGACGCATGGATACTAGGGGCATGGCAATCTCCTTGGGGTTTAGCGCAGTGCAAATTTGGGCGGACGATGCTCGCCGACCTTTACAAGTTTCATAGTGTTGGTACCGCCGGCCTGACCGATTGGTTCCCCGATGGTGAGCACGATCAGGTCCCCCGGCACTACCGCGCCGGCCGCAATCAGGATTTCCTCGGCCTGCCACAGCAGTTCATCGCGATCCGTGGCGATGTATTCGGTCAGCAGCGGATAGACGTCGCGGTAAATGCTGACGCGGTAGCGGGTGCGGATGCGCGGCGTCAGCGCGTAGATGGGCACCCCGGAATTGAGCCGGCTCATCCACAGCGTGGTCGAGCCCGACTCGGTCAAGGTGGCGATGGCCTTCACCTTGAGGTGGAATGCGGTGAATATCGCCGCCATCGCGATCGACTGATCGATGCGCGTAAACACCTGGTCGAGGAAGTGCGTATCGAGGGTGACGGTTTGCGATTTCTCTGCCGCAACGCAGACCCGCGCCATGGCCGCCACCGCCTCCACCGGATAGGCGCCGGAAGCGGTCTCGGCGGACAGCATCACGGCATCGGTGCCGTCGAGCACGGCATTCGCCACGTCCGAAACCTCGGCACGTGTCGGCACCGGGCTGGCGATCATCGATTCCATCATTTGCGTGGCGGTGATGGCAAAGCGGTTGTACTCGCGGGCCATGCGGATCATGCGCTTTTGCAGGGCCGGCACCGCCGCGTCGCCCACTTCGACCGCCAGATCGCCGCGCGCCACCATGATGCCGTCGGTGGCGTGCAGGATGTCTTCGAGATTCTCCACCGCCTCGACGCGTTCGATCTTGGCGATCACCAGCGCATCGGATCCGGCGTCGCGCAGCAGCTGGCGCGCCTGGCGCATGTCGGCGCCCGATTTGGGAAAGGAAACGGCAACGTAATCGACGTTGAGCGCGGCCGCCGTCTTGATGTCCGCCATGTCCTTGGGCGTCAGCGCCGGCGCGGACAGCCCGCCGCCCTGCTTGTTGATGCCCTTGTTGTTGGACAACTCGCCGTCGTGCCGGTTGCGACAGTGAATTTCGCTGCCTTCGACGCGCTCGACGTCGAATACCGTGCGCCCATCGTCGAGCAGCAGAACATCGCCGGCGTCGACATCCTCGATCAGTTCGGGGTAATCGAGCCCGACGCGGCCTGCATCGCCCAGCGTGCATGAGGCATCGAGGATGAAGCTCTGTCCCGCCTTGAGGGCCACCGGGCCGGCGGCGAACTTGCCGATGCGGATTTTCGGCCCTTGCAGGTCGGCCATCACGCCGACCGTGCGGACCGCCTTGCGCGCGGCATCACGCAGGATCGCGATGCGCTGCTTGTGCTCTTCCGCAGTGCCATGTGAAAAATTCAGGCGCACCACATCGACGCCCGCCGCGACCAGTTCGGCGAGCCGTTCCGGACTGCTGGAAGCGGGCCCCAGGGTGGCGACGATCTTGGTCGAACGCTGCTCGGTCATGGCGAGGCCGGCGGGTCTCAGCTCGCCGCGCGCTGCTCGAGAATATCGACGGCGGGCAGTTTCTTGCCTTCGAGGAACTCGAGAAAGGCGCCGCCCGCAGTGGACATGTAGCTGACCTTGGCGCCGAACTTGTTGATCGCGGCAATCGTGTCGCCGCCACCCGCCAGGGAGAAGGCCTTTGAGTCGCTGATCGCGCTGGCCAATGCCTTGGTGCCGCCGGCAAAGGCGTCGAACTCGAAGACGCCCACCGGGCCGTTCCAGACAATCGTGCCGGCGTTGCGGGCGATCTCTGCCAGCGCCTTGGCCGATTCCGGACCGATATCGAGAATCATGTCGTCAGCGGCGACATCGTCGATTTTCTTCACGGTTGCGGCCGCCGTCGCGGAAAATTCTTTGGCGCAAACCACATCGGTCGGCAACGGCACCTTGACCTTCGCCATCACGCGCCTGGCCTGGTCCAACAGATCCGGTTCCGCCAGGGATTTGCCGATAGGCTTGCCCGATGCCAGGAGGAAGGTGTTGGCAATGCCGCCACCGACAATCAGCTGATCGACCTTGTCGGCCAGCGCCTCGAGTACGGTGAGTTTGGTGGACACCTTGGAGCCGGCGACGATCGCCGCCATGGGCCGCGCCGGCTTTGCCAGGGCCAGGGTCAGCGCTTCCAGTTCGTTGGCGACACAGGGGCCGGCGCAGGCCACCGGCGCGTACTTGCCCATGCCGTAGGTGGTGGCCTCGGCGCGGTGCGCGGTGCCGAAGGCGTCGTGCACCCAGATGTCGCACAGCTTGGCGAGCTTTTGCGACAGCGCATCGTCGCACTTCTTCTCACCCTTGTTCATGCGGCAGTTTTCCAGCATGACGACTTCGCCGGTCTTGACTTGGACGCCATCGACCCAGTTCTGCAGCAGGCGCACCGGTTTGCCCAGCAGTTCGGCCATGCGCGCCGCAATCGGCGCCAGCGAATCTTCCGCCTTGAACTCGCCCTCGGTCGGTCGCCCGAGATGCGAGGTGACCATGACGGCGGCGCCGCCATCCAGCGCATAGCGAATGCCCGGCAGTGCCGCGCGGATGCGCGTGTCGTCGGTGATCGCGCCGCTGTCGTCCTGGGGCACATTGAGATCGGCGCGGATGAAGACGCGCTTGCCGCTCACATCGAGATCAGTCAGTTTCTTGAATTTCATTGCCTATCCGCTTCAGAAGAAGCACCGGACCCGGCCGGCGGATTGCGGTGAAGAGTCGGCGCCGTATCGCCAGCGCCAACTCTCTACCGTGCCATCACTTGCTGATGACGCGAACCATTTCCAGCACCTTGCTCGAATAGCCCCACTCGTTGTCGTACCAGGACACGATCTTGACGAAGGTGCTGTCGAGCGCGATGCCGGCATCGGCATCGAACACCGAGGTGCAGCTCTCGCCGCGGAAATCGCTGGCGACGACCTTGTCCGTGGTGTAGCCGAGCACGCCCTTCATCGCACCTTCGGAGGCGGCCTTCATCGCGGCGCAGATCTCCGCGTAGCTGGCCGGCTTGTTGAGTTCCACGGTCAGGTCGACCACCGATACGTCGGAGGTCGGCACGCGGAAGGACATGCCGGTGAGCTTCTTGTTGAGTTCCGGGATCACCACGCCGACGGCCTTGGCGGCGCCGGTCGAGGAGGGAATGATGTTCTCGAGGATGCCGCGGCCACCGCGCCAGTCCTTGTTGGACGGGCCATCGACGGTCTTCTGCGTCGCGGTGGCGGCATGCACGGTGGTCATCAGGCCGCGCTTGATGCCCCAGTTGTCGTTGAGCACCTTGGCCACCGGAGCGAGGCAGTTGGTGGTGCACGAGGCATTGGAGATGATCGCCTGGCCGGCATAGGTCTTGTCATTGACGCCGAAGACGAACATCGGCGTGTCGTCCTTCGACGGCGCCGACATGATGACCTTTTTCGCGCCGGCAGCGATGTGCTTGGCGGCGGTTTCCTTGGTCAGGAAGAGGCCGGTGGACTCGATGACGACGTCGGCGCCGACTTCATTCCACTTCAGTTCGGCAGGATCCTTGACCGCGGTCAGGCGGATCTTCTTGCCATTGACGATCAGTGTCGATCCCTCGACCGAGATCTCGCCCTTGAAGCGGCCATGCACCGAATCGTACTTCAGCATATAGGCCAGGTAATCGGGCTCGAGCAGGTCGTTGATGCCAACGATCTCGATATCTGAGAAATCCTTCGCCGCGGCGCGGAACACCATGCGCCCGATGCGGCCAAACCCGTTGATGCCAACTTTGATCGTCATGCCGAAACTCCTGATAAGAGAGACTAGGAAACTAGATAACCCCCTTCACCGTCGCCACCACATTTTCGACGGTAAAGCCGAATTCCTTGAACAAGGCCCCTGCCGGAGCCGATTCGCCGAAGCGGTCGAGGCCGATGACGGCTCCTTCCAGTCCGACATACTTGTACCAGCCATCGCTGACGCCTGCCTCGACGGCAACCCTTGCCACACCCTTGGACAGCACGCTGGCGCGATACGCCGCATCCTGCCGGTCAAACAAATTGGTGCAGGGCATCGATACTACGCGCACCGGAACGCCTTCGTCAGCCAGCTTCGCCTGGGCCTTGAGCGCCAGATCGACTTCCGAACCCGTGGCGATCAGGACTGCCTTTGGCGCGCCGATGCTATCCACCAGGACATAGCCGCCGCGCCGGATATTGGCCTGCGTCGCCGCGTTGCGCTTGACGAAGGGCAGGTTCTGGCGCGAGAAGGCCATGCTGGTCGGGCCGGTGCGGCGTTCCAGCGCGGAGGCCCAGGCCACGGCGGATTCTACCGTGTCGCAGGGGCGCCACATGTCCATGTTGGGGATCAGCCGCAGGCTGGCGATCTGCTCCACCGGCTGATGGGTCGGGCCGTCTTCACCGAGGCCCACCGAATCATGGGTGAACACGAAGATGGAACGCTGCTTCATCAGCGCCGCCATGCGCAGCGCATTGCGGGCGTATTCCGAGAACATCAGGAAGGTGCCGCCGTAGGGAATGAAGCCGCCGTGCAGGGCGATGCCATTGACGATGGCGGCCATGCCGAATTCGCGCACGCCGTAGTGGATGTAGTTGCCCTTGCCCTCGCGCGTGACCGACTTCGAGCCCGACCAGTTGGTCAGATTGGAGCCGGTCAGATCGGCAGAACCGCCCAGCAGTTCGGGCAGCTTCGGCGCAAAGGCTTCGATGCTGTTCTGCGAGGCCTTGCGCGTGGCGATGGTCTCGGCCTTTTCGTTGAGCTTGGCCAGGACGGCGTCGACATGCGCGCTCCAGTCCGCCGGCAAGTCGCCCGCCATGCGCCGCTTGAATTCCGCGGCAAGTTCCGGGTTGGCTTTGGCGTAGGCGTCGAAGCGGCCCTGCCATGAGGCTTCCAGGGCAGCGCCCTTCTGCTTTGCGTCCCATCCGGCATAGACCTCCGGCGGAATCTCGAAGGGTGCGTGCGACCAGCCAATGTGCGCGCGGGCGGCAGCGATTTCGGCGTCGCCCAGCGGCGCGCCATGCACGTCGTGCCCGCCCTGCTTGTTCGGCGCGCCCATGCCGATCACCGTCTTGCAGCAGATCAGCGTCGGCCGCTGCGTGTCTTCCTTGGCGCCGCGAATCGCGGCATCGATGGCGGCCTGATTGTGCCCGTCGACATCGCGGATCACCTGCCAGCCGTAGGCGTGGAAGCGCTCCGGCGTGTTGTCGGTGAACCAGCCGTCGACGTGGCCATCGATCGAAATCCCGTTGTCGTCGTAGAAGGCGATCAGCTTGCCCAAACCCCAGGTCCCGGCCAGCGAACAGGCTTCGTGGGAAATGCCTTCCATCAGGCAGCCGTCGCCGAGGAAGCTGTAGGTATGGTGATTGACGATCTCGTGGCCGGGGCGGTTGAATTCGTTGGCCAAGAGCTTCTCGGCCAGCGCCATGCCCACCGCGTTGGTGATGCCCTGCCCGAGCGGGCCGGTGGTGGTCTCGACGCCCGGCGTATAGCCGACTTCGGGGTGGCCCGGCGTCTTGCTGTGCAACTGGCGGAACTGCTTCAGATCGTCGATCGACAGATCGTAGCCGGTCAGGTGCAGCAGCGCGTAGATCAGCATCGAACCATGGCCGTTGGACAGCACGAAGCGGTCGCGGTCGGCCCAGTGCGGATTCTTCGGATTGTGGCGCAGGTGGCGATTCCACAGCACCTCGGCGATTTCCGCCATGCCCATCGGGGCACCCGGGTGGCCGGAATTGGCTTTTTGCACCGCGTCCATGGCAAGGGCGCGAATGGCGTTGGAGAGTGTGGAACCCACGGAAGCGACTGCGGGGGAAGAAACGGACGGCGACGTTGTCATGGCGGCATCGAAAAGTTGGGAGACGGTCTGAGTTCCGTCAAGGTAGCCCGGTATTATCGGCGAAACCGGGTGGATCGCGCTAGTGGTTCTAGATGCTTGATTCCCTGTGGCTCAGGCGCGCTTGCGGTTCTCCATCATGCGCAGAATCAGGGGCGTGAAGATCAACTGCATCGCCAGTTCCATCTTGCCGCCCGGCACGACGATGATGTTCGGCCGCGACATGAAGGAATTGTGGATCATGGACAGCAGATAGGGAAAGTCGATGCCCTTCGGATTGGCGAAGCGGATGACGACAAAACTTTCGTCCGCGGTCGGAATGTCGCGGGCGATGAAAGGGTTCGAGGTGTCCACCGTCGGCACCCGCTGGAAGTTGACGTGGGTCCGCGAAAACTGCGGCGTGATGTAGTTGATGTAGTCCGGCATGCGGCGCAGGATGGTGTCCACCACGGCCTCGGTCGAGTAGCCACGCTGATTCTTGTCGCGGTGCAGCTTCTGTATCCATTCAAGGTTCACGGTCGGCACCACGCCGACCAGCAGGTCGGCATGCTGGGCAACATTGACCTTGTCGGTGACTGCGGCGCCATGCAGTCCCTCGTAGAACATCAGGTCGGTGTCGCCGGGAATGTCTTCCCAGGGCGTGAATTCGCCGGACTGCTGGCCATACGGCGCCGCTTCGTCGGCATTGTGCAAATACTTCCTCAGCTTGCCCGTACCGGTCTCGCCGTAGCCTTTGAACAGCCCCGCCAGTTCCTCGAGCAGATTGGCTTCCGGGCCGAAATGGCTGAAATGGTTGTTGCCCTGCAGTCGCGCCTCTTCCATCGCCACCTTCATCGCCTTGCGGTCGAAGCGATGGAAGGAATCGCCCTCGACGATGGCGGCCTTGATGTTTTCGCGACGGAAAACCAGGTCGAAAGACTTGGTGACCGTGGACGTGCCGGCGCCGGAGGATCCGGTGATGGCGACGATGGGATGCTTGACCGACATGAGGCTCTCCTGGGTTACTGTGTCCGGAACAGCGAGCGCGTTGAAAACAAGGGCGAGTTGAAGGTGTCCGGCTCCTTGCCGCTGGCGTATTCGGCGTGGTAGGCAGAGACGCGCTCGACTTCATGCTTGGAACCGAAGATCAGCGGTACGCGCTGGTGCAGTTCCGCCGGAGTGATTTCCATGACCCGCTCGCGACCTGTGGTCGATAGGCCGCCGGCCTGTTCGATGAGGAAGGAGATCGGGTTGGCTTCGTACATGAGGCGCAAGCGCCCCGGCTTGGACGGATCCTTGCTGTCCTTCGGGTACATGAAGATTCCGCCGCGCGTCAGAATGCGGAAAGTTTCCGCCACCAGCGAGGCGACCCAGCGCATGTTGAAATCCTTGCCCCTGGAACCGGTCTTGCCGGCCAGGCACTCTGTCACATAACGCTTCACCGGGGGTTCCCAGAAACGTTCGTTGGACGCGTTGATGGCGAATTCGCTGGCGTCGGCCGGAATGCGCATCTGCGGATGAGTCAGGATGAAGGCGCCGATCTCGCGGTCCAGCGTGAAGCCATCGACCCCATGGCCGGTGGTCAGCAGCAGCATGGTCGAAGGCCCGTAGAGCGCGAGCCCGGCGCAGACCTGTTGCGTGCCGGGCTGCAGGAAATCCTCGAGGCTGGCGTTGCTGCCCGGATTGGGTGCGCGCAGAATCGAAAAGATGCTGCCCACCGTGAGATTGACGTCGATGTTGGAACTGCCGTCAAGCGGATCGAAAACCAGCAGGTACTTGCCGCGTCGGCAATGGTCGGGAATGGCGTACACCCCTTCCATCTCCTCGGAGGCCATGCCGCTGAGGTGACCGTTCCATTGATTTTCCTGCAGCATGACGTCGTTGCTTATGACATCCAGCTTCTTCTGCACCTCGCCCTGGACGTTGACCAGGGCGCCATCGGCGCCGGCATTGCCCAGCGCCCCGATCAGGGCGCCCTTGTTCACCTGGTTGGAGATGATCTTGATTGCCGTGGCCAGGGAATTGAGCAGTCCCGAAAACTCCCCCGAGGCGCCCGGATGCTTGTGCTCCTCCTCAATGGTGTACCGCGTCAGCGTGGTGCGTCCCTGATGCATGAGTCCTGCTCCCTAGAATGTAGCCGATGTAGCCGGATTGCCCACTGCGTATTGCCGGCGCAACTAACCCCGCTTTGTCAGCGGACAATGTAATCGCATCGATCTATAAGCGCCATTCACTTTTTCTTATCCTTCAAATAAGGCCCTTGTTATTGCTTCCCGCGCCGCTAGAATCAGGCGGGCAGAGCGTCTGCTTCCGCAGCGCAGTCTGCTCAAAAGGAGAGTCCCCATGGCTTCACTGCTATCCCGCCTCTGCGTCGCCGCATTTGCCGCCGGCGTAACGCTGGCCGCCTGTGCCCAATCGATGTCCCCGGTCGGCCTCTGGCAGACCATTGACGACGAGACCAAAAAGCCCAAGTCCTTCGTTCGCATCACGGAAAAGGATGGCTTGATTTCGGGAGCGATCGAGAAGATTGTCGATCCGGCCAAGCAGGACTCGAAATGCGACGAATGCGCCAGTGACGACCCGCGCAAGGGCAAGCCGGTGATCGGCATGACCATCCTGAGCGACCTGAAGAAGGACGGCGACGACGTCTGGAGCGGCGGCAGGATCCTCGACCCGAACAACGGCAAGACCTACAACGCCAAGGTGACGCTCATCGAAGGCGGCAAGAAGCTCGAAATGCGCGGCTCCATCCTGTTCATCGGCCGCACCCAGACCTGGATTCGCGCGGAGTAGTTGCAGCAACCGGGTCCGGCTAGCGGGTCAGTTCCAGATACAGGCTCGGCAGTGTCTCGGGCAGGCGCTCGATGCGGTCCAGCACGCGCCAGCGCTTGCCGAATATCTCGCTTACATACTCGTCGGCCTTCGCGTCGAGGCTCAGGCAGAACGTCGTGATGCCTTGCGTATTGAGTTCCTCGACAGCCTTCTTCGCGTCGGCACGCAAGTGACCCGGTTCGCTGACATCGATGTCGGCGGGCTCGCCGTCGGTCAGCAGCAACAGGATTTTCTTGTCGGCCTTGCGCTGGGCCAGGTAGTGGCCGGCGTGACGCAGTGCGGCGCCCATGCGAGTGGACCATCCCGCCTCCATTGCCGCGAGTCGCGCCTTGACGGTGTCGTCCCAGCGCTCCGAAAAGCCCTTGATGTGCTGGTAACGTACCTCGTGGCGCGTGTTGGAATGGAAGCCGGCAATGGCGCAGGAGTCGCCAAGACAATCGATGGCCCAGGCCAGCAGGGAAACGGCTTCCTGGCTGAGTTCGAGAATAGTCTGTCCCGCCGTGCCGCCGGCACCGACTTTCTGGTTGAGCGACTCCGACAAATCGAGCAGCAGCAGCACGGTGATGTCGCGGCCATCGGTGCGGTGGCTCATGTTGATGCGCGGGTCCGGCGTGCTGCCGCTCTTGAAGTCGATCAGCGAGCGCAGCGCGGTATCCAGATCGAGATCGCTGCCGTCCTCCTGGTAGCGGATGCGCACCCTGTCCTGCGGCTTGAGCAGGTCGAGCAGTCGCTTTAGCTGCTTCGCCAGCACCGCATGTTTCTGCAACAGCCGGTCGATTTGGGCGGCATCGCCCGACGGATGCAGGGCTTCGTAGACGCTGACCCAGTCGGGGCGATAGGTCTGGCTTTGGCTGTCCCACTCCGGGTAGTGACGCGGCGGCAGGCCTTTCAATTCTTCGCCGGGTTCGAGTTTGCGCTCGACGTCGAAGGCGTCTTCCTCATCCCCCTGTTCGATGAATTGCCACAGCTGGCGATTGTCGTCACGGTAGTCGATGACGGTGTCGTCGAAATGCAGTTTGGCCAGTTGATCGCTCTGGCGGCGGGTCCGGGTGACATAGGCCAGCGCCAGCGCGGCGATCTCGGCGGTGCTGGATTCTCCAACGGCCAGCGCGGCATGGAAACGCTGCACGAAATCCAGCAGCACCGGATCGCTGTAGCCGTGGGCGGGGTCGAGCAAGGCGCGCGAAATCATCGCCAGGCGGTGGCGCAGGCACGACGTGGTCTCCGGATCGCAGGCATCGGCCCGCGGATGCGGATGCAGGGCGAGGAAGATGCGGCGCAAGCCCGGATATTCGCGGATCAGCAAGGTCTCGATGCGGCAGTCCTCGAAAAATTCGACCGCCATGCGCTGGAAAGGACTCCAGTTGTCCGCAATCTGCGCCCTACTCCAGCGGCGGTGGCCGACCATGTGAGCCAGCACGGCACGGTAGCGGTCGAGGCCGCTCACCGGTTCGCCGGGACCGTGAAAATCGTCGAACACGTCCGGTACGCGCAATCCCAGCTTGTCGTAGTAGGGAATCGGCTTGCGCAGTTCGTCGAAGGCAGTGGAGTAAGGCACCAGCGGATCGCTGTCGCGCCACAGTGCGCGCAGGTAGAGATCGAGCTTTCTCTCGACATCGGCGAACAGCGTGCCGTGGCGTTCGCGCTGCAGGACGGCGCGGCTGTCGGCAGATTGCAGCCGGAAATAGTCTTCCTGACGCTCCGGATGATCGGCGTAGTTGCGGATGCCATACTCGGCCCAGTTCTTCAGGCCCGCGGTCGACGCCAGGCTGGCCAGATGCGGCGCCTGGCGGAACAATTCGGGCAGGCCGGGGCTGGGGAAGGTGGTGTGATGCCCGTGGATCGAGCCCGAGGTGCGCGCCATCAGGTCCAGCGCGACGTCGATATAAACGCGCAACTGATCGGCCGACGGCCAGCGCCGCGCCACCGCGGCCAGGGTTTGCAGGAAGGGCGTGATGGAACTGCTGTTGGGCGACTTCTGCATGGCGCGAATGGCGGCCATGACCTCCGGCAGAATGCTTTCCTGGTCGCCGCCGATGGCGGCGACCACCGCAGGCCACTCCTCGAGGAAGGCCAGCAGCGGCTCAGGGCCGCGGCCGAGCTTGCCGATGACGCGCGCCGCCTCGATGTAGGCCTCCATCTGCGGCTTGCTGAAGCTGGTCAGCGCTTCGTAGAGGCATTCCTCGAAGACATCGGCGACCGGCGCAAAGCCGCAATCGAGCGCCGCCCACCAGGCCTGCACCTGCGGGTGCAGCATCTGCCGCTGGCGGGCATCGCTGACGGGACGGAATCCGGTGGCCATGATCTATCGCGCCGTATCACCGGCGCCGACTCTCAGACGAAGGTGCTGTCGATCGCGTGATCGAGCGTTTCGCGAATGTCCGCGTCGTCGGTGATCGGCCGCACCATGGCCATGCGACAGGCATCGCGCGGCTCGACCCCGCTCCGAATCAAGGTTGCCGCATAGACGATCAGGCGCGTCGACACGCCTTCGTCGAGGCCATGGCCCTTGAGGTTGCGCGCGACGTGGCCGATCTTGATCAGCCGGGTCGCCACGGCAGCGTCGATTCCGGTTTCCCGGGCAACGATCTGCGTTTCCAGCGCCGCTTCCGGATAGTCGAAATCGAAGGCGGTGAAGCGCTGCTTGGTCGACTGCTTGAGGTCCTTCATCAGGCTCTGGTAGCCGGGGTTGTAGGAGATCACCAGCTGAAAGTCGGGATGCGCCTCGATCAGTTCGCCCTTCTTGTCCAGCGGCAGCACACGGCGGTGGTCGGTGAGCGGGTGGATCACCACGGTGGTGTCCTGGCGCGCTTCGACGATCTCGTCGAGATAGCAGATGGCGCCGATGCGCGCGGCGGTCGTCAGCGGACCGTCGAGCCAGCGCGTGCCGCCGGCGTCGAGCAGGTAGCGGCCGACCAGGTCGCTTGCCGTCATGTCCTCGTTGCAGGCCACGGTGATCAGCGGCTTGCCGAGTTTCCAGGCCATGTACTCGATGAAGCGCGACTTGCCGCAGCCGGTGGGGCCTTTCACCATCACCGGCAGGCGGGCCTGGTAAGCCGCCTCGAAGAGGGTTACCTCGTTGCCCTGAGGCTGATAGAAAGGCTCGCGGTGTATGCGGTAGTCGCTCATGGATTCAAAACCGGAAAGCAGCCACAGAGATCACAGAGTTCACAGAGAAGAGCAAGAAAACAGGGTTCTCTCTGTGAACTCTGTGTCCTCTGTGGCTAACAGGTTTTACTTGTGTACGCCCATCTTCTCACGCCAGCCGGGGTACAGCTTGTCCGCATCCTTCGGGAAGGATTCAAAGGCGCGAGCGAATTCCTTGTGCTCCCTGGCGAACTGGATCGGGTCGGCGCCGGTTTTCCAGCACTCGTAGGCCTGGCGCAGGGATACGGCGCCGGAGGCCGGGCTGTCGATGTGACCGTAGGCACCGCCGCCGGCGGTGTTGATGACGTTGCCGTGGCCGAGATTCTCGAAGAAGCCGGGCAGGCGCAGCGCATTCATGCCGCCGGAAATGATCGGCGTGGTCGGCTTCATGCCGAACCACTTCTGGAAGTAGACCGGGCCCTGGCACTCGTCGCGCTCGATCATGTAGGCGATGATCTTGTCGTCGCCCTCGCCTTCCATCTTGCCGTAGCCCATGGTGCCGACGTGGATCCCGGAAGCACCCTGCAGGCGCGCCATCTTGGCCAGCACGAAGGCG
>Ga0172379_10000885_pt1 | contig 67350 bp, 53 predicted proteins | sample GrowelOW334metaG_FD_119756 | JGI IMG/M metagenome (GOLD analysis project Ga0172379, IMG submission 119756) | Groundwater microbial communities from an aquifer near a municipal landfill in Southern Ontario, Canada - Groundwater well OW334 metaG | ecosystem: Environmental > Aquatic > Deep... | reverse complement strand
GATTTATATCTTTTTTTATAAATTCATCTATGAATTTTTCTGAAAGTCCGTATCCGTCTTTTAGCCTGTTTGGAAGCCGATATGACACTACCGCATCCATCTTTTTTAATGTGCTGTACAAAATCAAACTTCCTGTAATTCCGTCCACGTCATAATCTCCAAAAACTATTATTCTTTCTTTTTTTTCAATTGCCTCAAAAATTCTTTTTACGGCTTTTTCCATATCGGAAAAAAGAAACGGATCGTTAAATTCCAATTTTTCGTTTTCATCAACAATTCCTCTATTCTCAAGTATTTTTTCGAAAGTACTTATAGAAGTTTTTTCATTTTTAATCACCCATTTTTTGCCGAATACTGACATTTATTTGGAATTATTTTTTTCTTTTTTCTTGTTCTCCTGCCATTTTGCAATTGCTTCCTCAGGAGTATGCGCCTTGTCTTTGCCAAAAACCCACGTGTGTCTGGAAACTATTTTTTTGTAAATCTCTTCCACAACTCCATCCATGTCAAAATATTTTTCTTCTTTTGCTATTTCTGCAATCATCACAATTTGAAAAAGTACGTCGCCAAGTTCTTCCTCCAAATTTTTGTAATCTTTTTTTTCTACGGCCTCTTTTACTTCCTGTGTTTCATCAATCAAGCATTTAAGCATGCTTTCAATAGTCTGTTTTCTATCCCAAGGACAGCCAGTTTCAGATCTTAATTTTTGAGTCAAAAATTTTAAATTTTTTAATGTTTTTTTAGCCATATTATATTTTTATATCTTCTAAACCATGTCATTTGGCGTTTTGCGTAATTTCTAGTATTTTTCTTGAGCAATTCAGTACATTCTTCGAGAGTGGATTCTCCTCTTATGTAAGGGATAATCTCCTTCGCCCCAAGTGATGATATCGCCGGCAGGGTCTCATTATACCCCTTTTTCATTAAAGTCTTTACCTCATTTACAAGTCCTCGTTTTAGCTGATTATCTACACGTAAACCGATCCTTTCATAAAGTTTTTCTCTCGGCCAATCTATTCCTACCATAAAAACATCATATTTCGGGTTAATCTTTTTGTCTTTTTTGTTTTCTTTTTTTATTTTGTTTATTTCTATCGCCCTAACGACATAAACAAGATTGTTTGGATGTATCTTTTTTGCCGCAGAAGGATCCAGTTTCTGCAATTTTTTATAAATATAATTATTCCCGTATTTTTCAGCCTGTTTAAAAAGACGTGCTCTAAGTTTCAAATCCGGCTCCATTCGCGGTAGTTGATAACCTTGAGTTATTGCGCTTATATAAAGCCCCGTTCCCCCGACAAGCATCGGCACGTTTTTCTTCTTAAAAATTTCTTTTATTTTTTCGTTTGCCATGTCCTGATATTCCGCGAGTGTAATTGTCTTTTTTGGCTCTGAGATGCCAAGCATGTGATGAGGGATACCTTCTCTTTTTTCTTCCGGAATTATGTCTGAGCCTATTTCAAGCCCTTTGTATAATTGCCTTGAATCGGTAGAAATAATCTCACCGTTTATTTCATGCGCAATTTGCAAAGATAAATCCGTTTTTCCCGAAGCCGTAGGCCCAAGAACGACAATCAAAGGTTTTTTGTGAGACTTAACGAAATTTTTTACTTCTTTAAGTATGTCCATTCCTCTTTTTAGTAATTTTTAAGCGTGCGCAATATAGCCCAAAGTTTAACACTTGGCAAAGATATCCGCCTCAAGAAGTGTTATTTAAAAATATTCTTGCCTTTTTGTCAATTTTAATCATTAGACTTTTGGGCTTTTTATGGTAAATTTCTCCAGTCACAGACAGCGGGCAATTTATAAGACCTGCCGAGACAAATGAGATTTAAGTCGATAGTTAAACTTCTTTGTTCTCGATAGTCTAATGACAATCGAGATTTTTTTTAATCTTAAATACTATGTCACAAACAAAAGGTGAAAAAGAGAAGGTTCTGTCTGATCTTCAGAATCAATTCAAGTCCGCAAAATCAGTGGTTTTTGCTGATTATCAAGGGCTTTCAGTTAAAGATCTCAAAAATTTACGTACAAAACTAAGGGAAGGCGGAGTTTCTTTCAATGTAGCTAAAAAAACTCTCATCAAGCTTGCAGCGAAGGAATCTGGATACAATGAAATTCCTGATAGCGTGATGGAAGGACCTGTTGGAGCGGCTTTTTCTTCGCAAGAAGAAGTTGCAGGAGCGGCAAAAATTATTCATGATTTTGCCAAGAAAAACAAAGCTTTGAAACTCAGAGGATCTCTTTTTGAAGGAAAAATATTGTCTGTTGTGGAAACTAAACAGCTTGCTGTTCTTCCAAGCAAACAAGAACTTCTTACAAAACTTGTTTATCTATTCAATGCTCCTATTTCCGGATTTGCTCGTGTTCTTCAAGCTATTGCAGACAAACAAGCACAAGCAGTTTAGTTTATCAATTTATCAAATATTTTAACTTAAAAACATATGTCAGACTTAGAACTAAGCAAGGATGCACAAAAAATCATGGAATTGGTTGAAACACTTCCAGTTCTTGAACTTGCAAACCTTGTAAAAGCACTTGAAGAAAAATTCGGTGTTAGCGCAGCAGCTTCAATGATGGTTGCTGGTCCTGCAGCAGGTGGTGCAGCAGCAGAAGATGCTGGAGATGCAAAGAAAACAGTCATGTTGACTGGAGCAGGTGGACAGAAAATCTCTGTTATCAAAATTGTACGTGAAATCACAGGTCTTGGTCTTAAAGAGGCTAAAGATCTTGTTGATGCAGCTCCAAAAGCTGTTAAAGAAAACGTTGAAATGGCAGAGGCTCAAGATATCAAAAAGAAACTTGAGGACGTTGGGGCTTCAGTTGAGCTTCAGTAGACACTAGATTTCACAGTAAAAAGAGGAAGAATATTCTCAGGTAACTTAAGCTTCTTTTGTAGAGAATCCAGCTTAAATCGAATAGAACGCAATGCGTTACCTAAAAATATTCTTCCTCTTTTTTGTAAATCTGTGGCTATTTACGAGATAGGGATTTCCCCCTTTACGTTTGGGCTTAAATTTGGTATAATATCTTGATATAAAAATAAATATAAAAACAAATGGAAAATTCGGTAACTCCAAAATTGGTAAATCCTTTGGACGTTAGCAATGAGAAAAAAGATTCAAGTTCTGATATTTTGAAAAATCTTACATCGTCAGATGCGCCACAGGAAAAGCTTCTTGAAGAAGCTCCGACAATAGATTTTTCTTTGCTTAAAGACGTTATCCCAAGACAAAGCCTTTTGCTGACAGTATTGAAATACGGATTTACCGCACTAGCTGTGGCCTTTTTGGTCTCCATCGTATTTTTTGTGGTGACACTTACAGATGCTTTCAGTTTTGTATCTTCACGTTTGGGATATACAAGCCTTACGTCTCAAATCGCAACTGACAATACCGACATCATTGCTCTTAAAACCGACCTTAATTTCACCAGATATCTTTTGTTAAAAGGATATCTTGATGAGTTTGGATATTACGGCGATTCGTTTGCGCAAAATTATGAAATTTTGAATACGAATACCGCTTCGGCAACAGAAAAAACCGCCGCATCTGAAAAAATAGATTCAATAAAACCCGAGCTTAAAAAGAATTTTGTTGCGATAAAAGATATTTATTCAAAAGAATTTGTTTCGGCAATTTCCACAGTCGATAATGCCGATACTAAGGCTCTTTTTCAACAAAAACTTGTTGATAAATTTAACGCAAAAGCTGTCGCCCTTAAAGATTCAACGGACCCACAAGCCAAAAGAGATTATAAAAATTACATGCAAATTGTTGCCCTTATTCCAAATACTGAAATAAAATCTCTTGTTCAATCAACTGATTTTGACTCGCTTAAAGATGAGGATTTGTACCAACTTGTTAATAAAATAAATTCAATCGTCGTGAATGATTTGAATGTTATTCAGCAAATCAAAGACAAAAGAATAAAATGGTCGGATGTAATTAATGAAATAAATTTAGCGACAATAGGAGTCGACAGTTATTATGATCCTGATTTTTATAACGATGCAGGAGGAATAAGATATACAAGCTATGATTTCGATAGTGAATCAAAGAAAATTTCCATAAATGGAGAAACAAAAATCTTTGGTACGACAAATTTTACGACAATTACAAAACTTATAGAGGAGCTAAATAAATCCGCTCTTTTCGAAAATGCCGAGATGCGTTCTTTCTCAAAATCCGGCTCGCTTGATGACGGATATACAGCAAGTCTAAGAATTTCATTAAACCTAAAAGATAAAAAATAATTATGCCAAATCTATCTTATTTAATAGCATCAAAAAGAGAATCGACTCAAATAAAATCCTACGCTATCCTATGCGGAGTTTTGCTTATAGCCTTCGGCCTTTTCACCTATACGAAATGGAAAGAATATTCCGACTTGAACACTATTGCAGAAAAAAATAAGGCATACATTGCCGCTCTACAAGAACAAGGAGCAAGTGAAACAGCCGCATTTGATACAAAAAAAGAGTCTATAAATACTTTAAAAACAGAAATAGAATCAAACTTAACAGAAGTTTTTCCTCCTGCAGATGCTTATACGGAGCTTACTATGAAGTTTGATGAATTCGAAGAAAATCTTTCCAGCAGGGATAGTGTTTTTGAGATTTCAAACATTGAATATCAGAATGTTGTAACTCAAAGTAATTATTCTGTTTTGCCTGTCAGAATGAGCATAAAAGGCTCCAAAGAAAATTTCGAAAAGTTTTTACATTATGTAGAAACTTCAGGATCTTTGGCAGGAAAAATAAGACTTATGGATGTTTCTTCAATCAGATTAAATTTTGAAAACACGAGTGATCTTTCCGGCAAAAAAGAGGAAATTATAAATTTCTCAGTACAAATTAACGCATATTTCCAATAAAAGTGGAGAATACAAACAATCAACAACCAGTCCCCGCAGTTGCTCCTCAACCGATTGAGAATGAGAAGCTAAAACAGCTTAAGGATGCCATTTTAGCGGCAAATATTCCGCAGATGGTAATGGTTGCGATTTCGTATGCGCTTGATTTGAGATCCAGTGATATCCATATTGAACCTCTGCAAAACAGGGTTCGTTTGAGATATAGAATTGATGGAGTTTTGCGACATGTTGTGGAATATCCTACAAATCTGCATCCCGCAGTCGTTTCGAGAATTAAAATTATGTCTAATTTAAAAATCGATGAACAACGTATTCCTCAAGACGGACGTGCGGATGTGACTACAAAAGAAGGAAAACAAATGGATCTTCGTATTTCTACTTTGCCTACGGTAAATGGAGAAAAGATTGTTATGCGTATTCAGGACAAATCAAGGAAAATTCCGGATCTTTCAGAACTTGGAATTACGGGAACATCATTAAAAAATCTTAATGCCGCTCTTTCGGCTCCAAATGGAATTATAATTAATACAGGTCCTACGGGATCAGGTAAAACAACCACACTTTATTCGTGTCTTACAAAATTGAATAAAACCGAAGTAAATATCCTTACTATTGAGGATCCGGTTGAAATCCAGCTGGACGGACTTAATCAAAGTCAGGTCCATCACGACATAAATTATTCGTTCGCGATGGGTATGAGAGCCGCACTTCGTCAAGATCCGAACATTATAATGGTCGGAGAAATCCGTGATAAAGAAACGGCCGACGTTGCTATTGAGGCTTCACTTACGGGACATCTCGTATTTTCAACATTGCATACAAATAGTGCGGTTGAATCTTTGACTCGTCTTTTAAATATGGGAGTCGCTCCTTATCTTTTGACATCTTCTCTCGAACTTATTATCGCGCAAAGGCTTGTACGTCAGGTTTGTCCGAAATGTAAAAAAGAAACTGCCGTCACTACTGAGATGCTCGAAATGATAAAAAAAGCCATGTCTGAACTAAAAGCCGAGGGAGAAATAGAGCCTGAACTTGTAAAAGGTATGAAATTTTATGAGGCGGTCGGATGTGATGAATGTAATCATATCGGATATAAAGGACGTATCGGTCTTTATGAAGTTTTACGAATGAATAATGAAATAAGAAATTTGCTTTCAGCAAACGGGACAATGATTCAAATTCAAGAAGCCGCTTTAAAAAACGGAATGGTAACACTTGAACAGGCCGGCATTATCAAGGCTCTTCAAGGAAAAACAACACTCGAAGAAGTATATCGTGTAGCACGTAAATCAGAATAAAATGGCAGAAATCGCAAAAACAAATTTCGCTACAGAAGGGACTGAGTCTTTTAAACTTTCGGAAGGCAAAAAAGAGGTTAGCAAAGCCGAGAAAGTGGTTTTGAATATTCAAGAAGAAAAGGGTGGAATTATCTCTCTTGAAAAGAAAACTTTTGGAGATATTGCTCTTACAGGAAATCCGATTGTGGATACTTTTAGAAAAATAAATCATTATTTTGTCAGCCACTCATCTGTCAGTCTTGAGGCAAAAGCGAATTTTTATCATCTTCTTTCAGTTATGATAAATGCCGGAATGCCTATGGTGAAGGCTTTGCGTTCGCTTGTTTCTCAAAGTGACAAAGAACCTAAACTTCAAATGATTATAAATGGTATCGCGAATGATATTGAATCCGGACAAAGTTTGTCGGAATCAATGCTTGATTATTCAGATGTTTTTGCCGATCAGGAAATAGGAATGGTTGAGTCCGGAGAGGCTTCAGGACAGCTTTCGCGAGTTTTGGATAATCTGGCAAAAGATGTGGAAAAAGCTCATTCAATTGCAAGTAAAGTTAAGGGCGCGATGATGTATCCTATTGTAATTTTTACTTTGCTTATAGGTGTTGTCGTTGCCATGTTGGTTTTCGTAATACCAAAACTTGAAGAACTTTTTGCTTCCAGCGGAGCACAACTTCCTCTTGTAACAAGAATTGTTGTTGCGTTAAGCGACTTCTTTATAGAGCAGAAATTTATTTTGATTGCCGTAATTTTGATTTTGGTTGGAGCTTTTGTTCTTGTAAGTAAGACTGATTTTGGTAAATACGCGATTGATAAAACAAAAATTTCAATTCCTATTTTTGGAAAATTATTCAGAGAAGCTTATCTTGCAAGGTTTGCGAGATCTTTGAGTAATCTTATGGATAGTAATATTTCGATTGTGAAAACTATGGAAATTACAGCGAATTCAATAGGTAACGAAGTATTCAGAAAAAAGCTTCTACTTGCGATGGAAGACATCAAACAAGGTATTCCGCTCGCTGAAAATCTAAGCGATAATGATCTTTTCCCTCCGATGCTTATAAGTATGGTTGATGTCGGAGAAAAGACTGCGCAACTTGATAAAATTATGGCAAAAGTAGCGGATTTTTACGAAAGTGAACTTGATACGGCTGTTGCCGGAATTTCAAAAATCATCGAACCTGTAATCTTGATTTTCATTGGTGTAACCGTCGGAACAGTTGTTGCCGCAATCATGCTTCCAATCATGCAACTTTCAGATATCGCAGGAGCGATATAAATTTTCACATCTCCTGCTGTAGCCTGTTTTCTATATATTTGTTCAAGCTTAAATTGCTTGCTTGAGCCTCAAAATAAAGTTTTTCATGAATCTTTGGCTCAGTACGAATTAGAATTTGTCCATTAAATTTGCCTTTATAGTCCGGTTCCGGAATTTGTTCTTTTTCTTTTTTTCTACGCACAATATCTTCCTCAACCAATTCCACCACCAATTCATGCAATTCTTCAGGTGAATCCGCCATGACATGTAAATTTTTAAACTTTGGGATAATGGCTTTGTAAGCTTCCTCTCCATCTTCACCGATTGGAACTACCAAGTAGCTATAAGGACATTTTTTCATAATATCATAAATTAATTTTTTTAATTATTTCTTTTATATAACATCTTTTTATGAGGTTGCCGTGAACCGGAAAAACAATTACATCTCCATTTTTGTGCTTAAAAATATGATGACTTCCTCTTACTCTTTCCAATTCATAGCCGACAGAATTAAGGATTGTTTTTATCTCGATAAAACGAGATTCTTTCTTATTAAACAATTGCTTTATCCTGTTTTTTATAGTGTTCACTTCTTGTTTGATTAAATGATATCATTTTTGATAGCACTATGTCAATGAGGCTCTATCAAAACATAGGAACCATATATGACTGACATTAAATAATCGTGAAATTTTCTTAAAATATTCATGAAATATAAATAATCTTGAGTTTTTTGGCAGTACGCCTATACTGAGAAATAGAAATCCCTTTATTTATAATTAACTCATTCTCTATGAAAAAAGGTTTCACGCTCATTGAGCTTCTGATTGTCATTGCGATAATCGGTATTTTGGCTGTCGCTTTCTTACCAAGTCTTCTTGGCGCACCTGCGAAAGGAAGAGATGCTACTAGAGTAGAACAGATCACGAAGATTCAGACATATTTGGTTTCTATGGCTTTGACGAATCCTTCAGGATTACCGACAAGTGGTTGTATTGATCCTGCAATTACTGATGCTAACACTATTAGCAAGCTAATTTCTGACAAGATTGCTGATTTCGGTGGAGTTTTCCCTGCAGATCCATCGCCTCTTGCTTCTGCAAATGAAGGAGGATGTGCTGGTAAATATGGTTATATTAGATATGGTGATAATATTGGATATACTGCGGCAGTTTATGCTGTCGTTGAAAATCTTGATAAAGCAAATATTGCGTGTAAAGATTTGAAAGCTGACACTAAACCTGATTTGACTCCTGGTGCTGTGGCTCCAGTTCCTGATCAATCTGCGACTTTTGGTTGCTATGCCGCGTTGATTCAGTAATCTGATTTAAGTTTATTTTCAAAAGGGCTTCCTCTTGGAGGCCTTTTTTGTTGAGTTTTTTTGCGGTGAGCCTATACTGAAGGGCAGAAATTCCTTATTTATAATAAACTTATATCCTATGAAAAAAGGTTTCACGCTCATTGAGCTTTTGATTGTTATCGCAATCATCGGTATTTTGGCTGTCGCATTTTTACCAAGTCTTCTTGGAGCACCTGCGAAAGGAAGGGATGCAACAAGAGTAGAACAAGTTAGCAAAATTCAAACTTTTATGATTTCTACGGCGCTAACAAATCCCGCAAAGTTGCCGCGATCCAGCTGTATTTCGGCTAAGGATACTAATGTTTTGAATGTTAGCGAATTTATTAAAGCTAGTCTTGCAGACTTTGGAGGTGTCTTTCCTTCTGACCCAAAAACTGTTGATAATACTGCTGGTGGTGGGGCATTGCCTGGATGTTTTGGGGATTATGCAGGATATGGCTATTTAAAATTTGAAGGGATAAAAGGATATAGAGCTGGTGTTTTTGCTGTGGTCGAGGGCGAGGACAAAGCTAATATCTTATGTTCTGGCATAGCTCCGACAAAGGTTCCAGTGCTTACTCCAGGAAAAGTCGTAGGAATAGACCCTGCCAATGGAGTTTATGGATGCTACTTGGCTTTGATTCAGTAATTTTTTCCTAAATTTACTTTCAAAAGGCTCCAAATCGGGGCCTTTTTTGGTGGTAAAAAACCTTAGGAAAATTCGTCAACTGAAAGTTTTTCAAAAAGTCGATTTTTTGGCTTTGGGTAATTGTTTTTGTTGTGTTTTTTATGGTATATTTTTCTGTTGGAGAACCATTTTTTTATGAACCTCATTCTTATAAAAAATAGATTGCTGTCGGCGCTTGTTTTAGTGTCTTTTGTTTGTGCTGAAATCTTGTCCGCGCCTATCGCCTATGCGCTAACAACAATCGATAAGGTTGATAAGCCTGAAAAATTTGAGGACACTTATGATTTGATTACCGTTGTTGTTGATTCTGAAATTGATAAAGATTTGAATTCTTATTTCGGTTTGAAAGAAAAATATTTGAACAATCTAAAAGAGAATACTTTGGGTGAAAGAATTGTTCGTTATGTAGAAGACCTTCGCGCAAGCAATGTTTATACAGATGTTCAGGTTTTGGTCTTTAATAAAGAAAAAGAAAGTGTGAATGATTTGGCTGGCGCACTTGAAAATTTATATTTCAATGGCAACGGCGAAAAGAAAAACAGACTTGCCGGAGTTGTATTGGTCGGCAATGTTCCGCTTCCGGTTGTAAATAAAAACGGAGAAAAATTTGTGAGTATGTATCCTTATACTGACTTTGAAAATAAAGCTTATTCGTATGACGCGAAGACTTTGAATTTTGAATATGACTCGAATGTTGCCTTTGCAAAGCCGGAAATCTGGGGTGGGGTAATCAAAGCTGATGTAGGCGGAACAGCAGGGCAAGAAGAGCTTGCAACTTTTTTTGATAAAAATCATTTGTATTATGCCGGTGTTCCCGAATATGCAAATTTTGATAAAAAAATATTTTACGGAGATTTGGTAAACGAAGAAGAGTCTATAAATTCTGATGTTTATCCTTCATATTTAAAATATTTGAAATATTGGGAAGATTTGGCGTACATGCGATACAATAAATATTGGGCAAAAGACCTTTCTAAAGATGCAAATACGGAAGCCGGCATCAATGAGGAAGATACTTCAATGGATAATTTACCGGATGTTTTTTCCAAACAAATTATCGATCAATTCCTTTCACCATATTACAAAATTGTTAGTTCTTATATCGGGCAGGCACATGATTTTATCGATAATACAGGCCGATATGCTTCTACTGATGCAGACATAGCAGGGGTGCTTATCTCTGCAAAAGATGAATATGCAAAAACATATCTTCGTTCTGTTAATGACGCTCTTGAAATAAAAATAAATGAAATTGTTGAAAAAATTCAGTCCCCTCTTCCTCTTATTACAAATGTGAAACTTTCCGGTAATTTCAAAGAAGGAGAGAAAGTCGAAAATTTTAGCAGTACAAATATTGATTACGGATACAAGCTTTCAAATTACACAAATGGCGCTAACGGAAACCAATATTTAAATGGAATTAATTACGATTTACTAAAAAATGCAAAACAATGCGGAACCTATTTGGGTTCGTATATTCCGGGTAGCAAAGATTATTCAATCCTGACCCGCTCTATAAGATCAGACAATCCAAGTACAGCTATTCCTGTACATACTTTCGGAGTGAACACTCGAGTTTTGGGCGAGACTGAGGCAAAAAAACTTACAAATGGAAATGTTTCCAGCGGTGCAATAATAGAATCAAATGCTGATTATGGAGTTCCTGCGTTTTATCCAAATCCAAATTTGGCAACCGTTGATTATAAAAATTATTTCTTTGGCCCTTTGCAAGAAGGTGATGTTATTACAAAAATAAATGGAAAGGAAATCGGCATTTCTTATACTGTCGATCAGGCCGCTGAAACCGCTTATAGTGCTGTAAAAAACGTTATCGCTGAAGGGAATGTTGGTTCTTCGTCCAAAATAGATCAACTGGGATATAAACTTTTAATCCCCTCTTCCGAAAATGTAAAAGCTGGCAATATTCAGACTGCGGCCGGAAATATAAGTGTTGAGTTTTATCATAATGGCGAGAAAAAAACAGAAAATTTCACGTTTTCCATAAATAAAAACGGAGGGACTTCTTATTCCGCACCTTCCGGAAATCCACGTATTTATGTGCTACTTTCAGACCTTGGATTTGAGGCAACACCTTCTGCAGATGTTTTTGACGGATTTTCAGATGGGGCAATTTTTTCTATGTATGATCTTCAATCTGCTTATGATCTTGCGGCAGGATGTACCACAACAAACACCTTAAAAAACAGCGACAGATGTTTTTATCCAATCGCTACAATCCCTGTTCTTGATCCCGCAGGAAGCACCGGACTAAAAAATGTTGACGGGAAATTAATGTTCCCTGAAAAATCTGAAACGCCCGACAACAGCATGGATATATTTCAACTTCCCGAGAATTTTGATTTCAACAAATTGGATGAAATTTATTTCAATTCTTGTTTTGCCGCGTATCCTTCAATGGAAACTTCTTACAGCAACGGATTTTATACCCAATTAATTGATAATTTTAAAAATTTCTTAAGCGACCCGACAAAGAAACTTCAAATCACAATTGCTCCTGGAGAGAAGGAAACATGGCTTAACCTAGACAAACTTGATGCAGGTGAGATTACTGTAAACAATTCTAACGGGAAGATTGTCACATTAAAAGATTTCTCGGACAGATATGGATTTTTTGATGGCATTGATAATGATAATGATGGAGCCATAGACGATTTTGACGAAGCAAATATTAAATATGGTATACCAAGCAAAAATCTTTCCGAGATTTCGAGAAAAATGCTTTCAAAAAACGTCTCTTATGTCTTACCAAAAAATCTTTCCGGGAATTCTTACAATGCCGATATTACTTTGAATGTTTCCGTTTCAAATTATAAAAATAAAGATGGTTCTGATAAAAAATTATCGAGTGCTGTCGTACATAACGAGCCTACGAATAACACTATTTTAAGTCAGGTTAATGCGCAAAGCACTTCCGACTTACCTATCGACAACCCTCGTTATGTGGCTTTCTTGAGCGCTCCTAAAGACAAAGCTTTAAACGGGACGACTCAAAAAATTTATTATCCAAATGTTTTTGACACGGAAAATCTTGCGCAGTTAAAAGTTAAGATTGATGAAATTGCGTGGCAAATAGCGCAAATTCCCGGATCTGAAATCTTGACCGGCGGAAAAAAAGATTTGGTTTCTATACATAATGAAGTTTACAATAAATATTTATCGCCTGTTATAGATGCGCAAAAAGATGACAGCCCTGATGGATTTGTTTTGAATGCGGCGTCTTCTCAAAAAGTTTATGATTCACTTTTGTGGAGCAGTCTTGGAATGGACGAAAAACATGAATATATTTTATCCAAATATTTAAATCCGGATAAAGATGCTTACGTCGGCGACAGTTCAAGCGGATATGAAGCGGCTTATTTTGTACTTAATAGCGAAAAAGATTCTTTCAAAACAAATTTTGATTCAAAAGGAAGTCTTATAAAAACATCTAGCGGCGGCTTTGAAATTAAAAAGAGTGAAAGCTCTGTTTTGACTTCCGGTTCGGGCTCAACTGAGCCTTCCTCAAGCGCTTCCAGCAGTACGGAAAATGTCGCGACAAAAGAAAAAACAAATGAAAAGGAGCCTGAATATGAATTCGTTGATTTGTCTCAATTTAAAAAAGAACTTGATGAATTTGTTAATTTTTTCACTTTAAATTCCACTCCTGAATTCAAAAATGTCTGCGTAAATCCAGATCCTATTATTGGCGGAGATAAAGAGAAAACAGAAGACAAAGGAATTGCGGACGCTTTAAGCGGAGACAGCATGGAATTTTTGGACAGCGTGTCTTTGGAAATAATTCCGTCTTCTGCCGTACTTGTCGCAAATGGCCAGTCCAAGACAAAAATCAACGTTATATTCCGAGACAAAAACGGTAAACAAGCCACAACTTATTCGAGAGCAACAATAAAATTTGATGATAAAATTTCTGTAGATTCTTCAATTGATGAATTTAAAAATGTGGACGGAATCCAGCTTTCTTCTTTTGAAGGAATTGTCAGTTTTGACGTTTATGCAAAAAATTCAGTTGGATCATCAACAATTTCAGCTTATTTGATTGATGATAATTTTGAAAAAATAAGCGGCAGTGAAAATGCAAAAATTATAAATATTGTTGATAATTTGACGCTTACCCTTGCGGCGAAAAATTATTCCATAAAAGCACAACTTACGAGAAATGGAGAAGTCGTTACAGGATACGGCGGGCCTATTGAATTTAAAATTTTGGATTTAAAACTTGGAAAATTTATTCCATCCGCTCCGACAAAGATGACGAATGGAACTTCAGGAGATGCCATTTTTCAGCCTTATAGCACAGCCTATGGAGACATAGAAATATATGTTAATGTTCCCGGATTTGCTTCAAGCTCTATAAAAATAAATATTCCAAAAACTTCCGAGCAAGTAAAAGAGGAGGAAGCTAAAAAAGATACTTCTTACAAATATTCATATGATAAAGTAGCTGGATTTAACACAAAATCTTTGTATGTTTCTCTTCTTGGCGGAGATTTTGGAAATCCTGAAACTGAAAAAAACACCGCTCAAGCATTCCTGCAAAATGGCTATGTACAGGCCGTTTCCGCTGACACTGAAATTCCGAATGAAACTAAAAAGCTTGTTTCGATAGATGGATATGGAAAAATAAATGTTTTGTCTGACGATATTGAGGCAAAAATTTTGCCTGTGAGCGATGCTGACGAAAATGCGCAAAAAGTTTCTTTTTCAAACATCAACACACAGGAGATTTTGGCTGAAGCAAGCATAAAAACCGCCGAGAATATAAAGATTGATGCGAAAATTTTGGAAGAAAATTCAAGTTATAAAATAGACTCGAAGTCTGACGGATTTTATTTGACTCAAGGACTTGAAACAAAAATAAAAATTTCCAATGCCGGAAAAATTTCTATTAATGATAATTCTTTTTCATTAAGACTTCCTGAAAAAGATGAAGCTTTTGATGTTCATGAATTTTCATTAATAATAACAAAAAATTCTCAGGATATTGCGTTGGTTATGTTCAACGGGAAAAAAGAAGTTAAATTCTCATTGATTTCAGGAGACTCAAAATATGACTTTGAACAATTCTTTTCTCGCGCTTCAACAAGCGAACCTAAAGGCCTTTATCTTTTGGATAAAGATACTTTGGAGGCTGAATTTTCAGAAAAAATAGGAGCCGGATTTGAGTATAAAGATAAACAAATGCTTTATTTCGCGGCGGGAAATTCCGTTGGTGAATCAAACGTTCCTTATGGATTAGAATATGGAATTATTTATGGAGACCCAAATGTAAGAGTTGGTAAAAGTTGGCTTAAAGACTTGGTTAGTCAGTTTAGCGGTTATACAAAAGATATAGGCACTCCTATTTTCCAAGGAGATGAAGATGTTTATAAACTTATAAATTTTGATTTTAACGGTGACGGCAAAGACGATATTTTATTGGCATATGAGGATGGACTTGTAAGACTTTTGGAATACGAGGGTGGACATAAAAAATTCAGAGACAAAGGATATATTTTAAGTGTTAGCGGCGGAATTTATAGCATAGCAAAAATAGATTCAAACAATGATGGTTATGACGATATTGTTATTGGCACAAAAGAGCCATGTAAGGCTACTGATAAATGTGTTTCTCTTTTTATTAACAATGCGACAAAACTTGAAAGACAGAGTTTGAATTTGAACATTGATGGAAAGATTTATGAAATGAAGGGATATGACATGAATAAGGACGGATGCGATGATCTTGTAGCGACCGATGCAAGTGCGAATGTTCGCGTTTTTTACAATAAAAACGATGGAAAATCTTGTAAAGGAATTGAAACAAATTATGGAAATTCTTTCAATTTTGGATATGGAATAAATGCCGAGACTGACATGAAAGAAAATGTTTTTGTTCATTTGTCGGGCATGGAAAATCTTAAAGAAGATTTTGTAAGCGTTGGACAATATAAATTCCAGCCGGTTTCTAAAATTTCTCAACTGACTTCTTCAACAAAAACGGCTTTAGACGTAAACGGGAATACGGTTTCTTCAGGCGACAAGATAGAGTTTACGATAACTTTGCAAAATAAATCCGGCTCAAATTTGAACAATGTAATGGTTTCCGATTTGACGCCTGCAACAATGACAATTTCAAATGAAAGTTTGAGATGTGTAGATTCAAATTGTAAGGATAAACTTGAATGGGAAGAGTCCGGAATGAGTTTGAGATCGAAAATAATTAAAAATATTTCAGTTCCGGCAAACGGCAAACGAACAATAAAATACACTTCAACTGTTGATATAATTCCGTCGATAAATTTTGATCTTGGATATGATTTTGGCGGATATGAAAAAGATAATTATCCTGATATTCGTGTTCGTCCAAGCGTAAATCCAAATGGAGATTTGATTTATTTGTATTCAACCGGAATTGGCGACAGTTATGTTAACTATCAAAAGAAAATTGTCAGCGGCGTAAAGAATGACCTTTCTGCCGAGTATGATGAAGAATTTAAAAAGAATGATTTACCTTCTGCAAAAGAACTTTTGAATGCAATAGACTCTCCTGGTTTATCTGACCCTATAAAGAAAGCTTTGCAAAATGTTATAACGTCAAATTTTTCGGATAAAGATAATAACGGTTGTCCCGACAGTTGGGAATCATTCAAAACTACTGCCGGTAACATGGGAGATTCCATCTATAACGCTATTCAGACTTTTAGTAATTTTAAATGTGAGGCCGGTGGATGTTTGCCTATCCCTTACAATTACGCTTTTTTTGCTCAAACTGAAACTTCTCCCGGATATCCTGCTATTTCTTTGGTTGCAAATCCACCTTATGTAATGCCTTTTCAGTCGTCTTATTTACCTTCTTATTTACGCTTATATATTTCTCCTACTTTGACTATGGGGCTTGGTACGGCCGTTTGTACAGGAGCAAATGGGCTTACAGGTGTTTGTTATGCAACTGCAATTCCTCCTAGTTTACTTGGTGGATGTCCAAATTTCATTCAAGAGGTAAGTGATGCCATTGCGAATGCTAAAGATGTAAATTCAGATCCTGATATCGGCACTTCCACTGTCATTTCGGATGGAGATGCTTCGGCTGGCACAGATGCTATTTCCATGGGCGATAGTTATTCGGATCCATCATTGCCGATTTCCGCCGCAACAAAAGTTAATGTGCGAATTCCCGGCTTTCCAAGCGTAATAACTGACTGGCTTGATAAGGAAGCTGATGAAATTTACAATAAACTTCTTGATTTCCCGGACATATATTTGATAATTCCTGATTTTGGAGAACTCGGTGGAAAATTCGCGGCGGCCGGAAAAAATTTCAAAAAAATAAAAAGCGTAAATGATTTCTTGCGAGCTGTAAATTCAATTCCTTTTGTTCAAATTGAGTCAAAAGAAATTCTAATAAAAGTTCCTGCGATAACTCAGTCTGAAATTGAAAAATGGAAGAGACAAGCCAGTTTGTGGGTTGAGTATGAGAAAAGTGAGCTTGAAAGAATTAAGGAATATTGGAGCTGTGATGAAAATAATTATAGAAAAACTCTCTGCGATAAAATCACTGTAGATTTGAACAGTTATATAGGTTCCATCAAAATTTTAATGGATAAACTCGATAAAATTGCAAAATTACCATCCGAAGTTTTGAAACTTAGAAGTCTTGAAACAAAATATGCGACACAGATTATTTGTTATATGGATGCGATAATGGAGTTTATGGGCGGATATATAAAACGTCAAAATATTGTTGCACAATCGTGGATGAAAGCTGTTGAAGATGCTATTAAAACATTTCAAGAATGGCATGCTATTTTGGATATTTCGATTGATTATGAAAAATCTTGTAACGACTGTAATAAAAATGACAGGTTTAGCAAACTTAATGTTTTGTTGGAGCTTTTTGCAAGTATTCCGGAACCTCCTGTAATTCCTTTACCAAAATGGCCGGATATAGTTTTTGATATTTCGCAAATAAAAACCGGCGTAAATATTGTATGGCCTGATTTTGTCTTTATGCCTGAGAAGATAAATTTACCAAATCTTCCGACAATTACCCTTCCCGAGGTCCTTCCCGATGATTATAACCTCGATATTTCAGCGGCTTTTGGCATCGAAACAAAATTTGATATCCCTGATTGGATTTTAAATTTTCCTGAATTTGCGATGCCTAATTTGCCGGATTTACCAACGTTGTCATTCCCAAAACTACCTGATTTACCTCATCCGCCAAAGATTCCCGCCCTATCTGATTTGGCAAATGCAGATGTCATTTTGAATGTTGTTACCAGTCTTAAAAAAGTTGTGAAAATTTTATGTCTTTTGAAAAAGGGTCTTATCCCAATTCCTGAATCCAGTCTTGCGACTGAAATAGAAACCTTGACTCAACCTTCAGCACAATCTGTTTTGCCTTTCCTTAAAGAGTTTTCGGTGCAAATGCCTTCTATAGAATATAGTTATGTCGATCAAATAAAAGTTGATGCGAAATTAAATTTCGGAATTGATACAAGTTTTATTTATTACATTGGAAAAATTGGAGCGGAAAAAATTAACGAACAAACTAAAAAACTCGTAAAAGGTATAAATGAATACACCGGTTTTCCTCTACAAACAGGCATTAATAACCTTTTAAAGAAATTAGCCGAAAAAGCTAATGAAACTGTTGGTGATGCCGCTTCAACCTCTATTGATGCTATTGAAGAAACTGTTAATGAAGTTAAAGACGCCGTCGAAAAGAAACAAACTTCGCTTCCCGAAGCTTTTGTTCAATTGAAAAATGAACTAAATAATTTTAGCGGTGAGATTGAAAGATATGTTTCTTCTTTGGAAACAGATGAAGATTATCCTGAAAAATTTTATCTTACTGCCACACAATCCGTTTTGGACGAAAATGATCCGACATTAAACAAAGAGCTTTCCAGCATAGAAGATTTGGATATAGATTCTTTGGCCGATTATCCGGAAATGGAAAATATGTATGCAATAAGAAATAGTCTTTTGGCTTATACAAACGACATAGCTGATGCGAATGAAGTTCTTTCCGAGATAAAAAATTATGATGAATTCATGAAATACATTGCAGAGAATAACAATGAAAAAGATATTTTATTCGCTGAAAATACTTTGCAAAAAATAGATATATCCACCGCTGACGAAGAAATAAAAGGATCTCTTTTCAGTGATGAGACTAAGGAAAGGCTTATAGCGTATGAACCTTCAGTCCCGACAAAAACCGATCTTGCATCAGGAGTAACAGGTTCTTCAGATGCGTCATCAGCCGCGCCAAAAGGATTTTACGTTTTAGCGGGTGGTGAAAATGAAAGTATTTTAAATTACACTTCAGAACTTGCAGGAGCCACGAATAATATTTTCACAGATGTTGATAGCGACACTGATAAAGATATTATTTTCTCAATGGGTGGAGATGTTTATATGAAAATAAATCACAAAGAAACTCCTAAGACAGAAAGAGGTGATGTGTTTATTTCCGCAGGAAAGAGCGTTGTTTCGAGTTATGTTTTGAAAGACGGAGTTGGTTTCACTTCTTATTATCCGATGTATGAAGCCCCCTTATGTTCCGATAAAGAACCTCCTTTACCTGCCGTCTCTCAAACTGTTTTCAATGTTCCGATATTCAAAAGTTTTGTACTTGATGCCGGAAATTCTTTTGATCCGAATGGAAAAGTCTCCGAGTATTATATTGAGATGTCTCCTTTTGAGAATGGTGATAAAAAAGTCACACAGTTCCCTAAATTAATATGGAGCGATGCAGATTTAACTGTTGATGAAAATGGAGATGGGAATCTTACTAACGACAAGAGTAATTCAAAATTTAACATCGGCCCTTTTGAAAATGAAGGAGATGTTGGAATGCATTACGCGATATTAAACGTTGTTGATGCCTCGGGGAATTCTTCATCTCAAAAAATAATTATAAATGTTTTTGCTCCGGCAATTTCTCTTGATCAGCCTCTTGAAAGAACACCTGTCGCTTCAGGTAAAGTTGATCCTTCTTTGTCCGGAGTTCCATTCAGCCTCATGCGTGAACGTTATTCTTATAGATCTATAAGCGGAGATCTGACCCTTGTTCCAAAAATTGAAAAAATAAAAACACCTTCCGCCGAGAAAGATGGAACTTATAAAACAGATAATGATGGCGCTTATGTTATCAATGATTTTTCAATAGATGACACAATTTTGATTGAAGATGAAAACGGAAAAGTTATTGCAAAAATAAATCCAAAAACTGGAAATATTGGAGAACTCGCTGATGGATATTTTGTAAAAGTAAACACTTCAAATTCATCTGTGATTGCTCCTACAAGCCTTATTATCGTTGATAAAAACGGATACATAGAGGCGACAATTTATGTAGTTGGAGATACAAATACCGATGTAAATTCTTCAACTTCGATTGGGACAAATGTAAAAGATTTGAATCTTGGTGACGGAATTGATGTAAAAGTTTTACCTGCAAATAATAAATTTAATCCTGGTGGTGCGATTATTATTGATGAAAAAAATAATATAACTTTTGGAGCGATTGAACCTTCCGGAAATATAACAATCTTGAATAACAGGCTTACCGCAACGAAAAAAGCAAATGATTATACAAAAGATCCACTCGTTATAAATCTTAATGTTGACTCTAAAGTTGTTGCTGAGGTGCACGTTAATATAAATGTTTCAGCAAAAGTTGTCGGATTCAAAGATGTCCCTGTTTCTACGCCTTCGAACTCAAATACTCTAAGTAAATCTGCGAATGGATATGTTTCTCCTTTTGAAGATTTTGGAAATTTATCTTCCGACTTAAAGAAAATTGCGAATGATCTTTATGAAAAAGATATTATCGAAGGAGTGCAAACGGAAAACGGTATTTATTTGAAACCTGAAGATTTGGTTACAAGAAGTCAATTTATAAAAATACTTTTGAAGATGCTTTGTATCGAGCCTAGACCTGAGGCATATAAGGCTTATTCTCCAAACGAAGCGAACGGCGGTTTCTCTGATATTCAATTCAAAAATCCTTTGGATTGGTTTTATCCTTACATAAAAGAATCGGCTTTGCGTTCGCTTATCGATGGCTATCGCGGTGAGACTTATAACAACCTACATCCTTTCAAGCCTGAGAACACAATCAATTTGGCTGAGACTGCAAAAATTATTCTTAGCGCGCTACAAATGCGAAGCATAATAAATATTGATAGAGTCCAAATTGGTAATCCTTGGTATATAAATTTTGTGCAAGCCGCTCAAAATCTTACGAAATATGTATCTGCTGGCAAAGCCATAAAAAATAATTTTATTATTACCGAAGAAGAAGCAAAAACTCCTGAAAAGGCTATGACTCGCGCAGATTTGTTTGTTCTCGCGGGCAGAGTTCTTGATGTTTATAATTGTTTTGAAGATAAATCAATAATAAAAGACCCCTCAAAAGATAAAGATTCAGACGGCGGAGGCACGGACGATGCGACAGAGCTAAAAAACGGTACAAATATTTTTGATCCGAATGACGATAAATTGCCTGTTAAATCTTCCGAATTCACGCAAAAAGAATCTTTTTCAGGAATATATATAATTCCCGGAGAGTGCAACACATGCCCATGTAAATCAACTGTTTCAAACAGTAGTATGATTCTTCCGACCGATAAATTTTTCACTATTATCTCAACAAAAGATGATAGTTATATTTTCTCTAAGAGTAATATAATTGATGTTGTAAAATAAAATTATGAAAAAAATCTCACTCCTCATTTCAGTTCTAATAACAAGCATATTGATTTCCAATGTGTCTTTTGCTGAGGATACTGCCGCGTTAAAAGCGCTTAACGACATGAAAAATAATCTTAGTGCTTCAATAAAATCCGCTCCAATGAGCCAATGCAGACAAAGACTCACTCCCCTTTTCGACATTGAAACTTTGGGATTTTTAAAATTTTTGGAGACAAATTTTCAAAATAAAAGTTCCGATACCACGCTTTTAAATACTGCGATTGCACAATATATGGCATTTAAAAACAGAATGAATCTTGATTTCGGAATGGTCACTTTAAATTCCAATGTTCTCGTGAATTTACAAGGCACCGAATATGTAAATTATGTCAGATGTAGAGAGCTTACTGATACCTATATCGCTTTGGCTAAACAAAAACTCATGGATTATGTAAGGAGCAACAGTGTTCAAAAAAAAGTCACCATGTTCAGTGAAAAATACAAAGCAATCGACAATAGACTTAAAGATTTGAATGTTGAGCTGGCTCAGATGTATGGGTATTTCGCTACATTCAAAAATAAATCGCCCGGATTCTTAAATAAATGCGTCACAAATTAAAATGAAATTTAGAAATATAATAATTAGTTTTGTTTCCGCGATTATAACAACTTTCTTAATAGGTGGAAGCTATGTTCTTTATGCTGAAACCGGTAAAAAAGATTATTATAGCTTTAAAAATCCGAGCGCAAGTTTTTACACTGTACAAGCACAATATCACGAATCTATGAACGAATATTTCAACGATAAACTTGCCGCGCTTACTGAAATGACAGATGAGAGTGAGAGTTTTTATAACAATGTTAATTTTAATCCTCCAAACGATGCCACTTCTATAAATTATTCCGTTAAATGCGGAGAAAAAAATGTGAGCACTTATTGTGTTTCGATGGGAGCGATGGATATTTATCTAGCATATGTTGATACTCTAAATAAAATGAAAGGATTTTTACCAATGGAGAATCTTCCAAGTAATCCGACCGCAGAAAATCTTTTAAATCAAAAAAGTTCGAGAGATTCAATGATTGATAAAGAGTACACAGAAGCCAGAACTGCGATGGAGGCAACTTTAATGGCTTATGATGAATTTAGGCTGGCGTATCCAACTCATAAAAAATACACAAGCGTTTTGAACGGCATGATTAAATATAAAATCGCTTTAATAAAAATTAGAAATCAAATAGTTAAATTCCCTGGAAAATTTATTGATGCCACTTCGGCAGAATGTGAATAAAACATGAAAAAAACATTACCAATCATCATAGGAATTGCTTCCGGAATAATAATTTCCCTGACAGGAGTTAAGCTCTATCAGGCAAATGTGGCTTACGGCCAATTAAATTGGTGGAACGAGGTTGTAGCTTTTAGTGATTCTTTTGGATGGAAAGATGTTTTCGGCCCTTTTGCAAACGGACAAGATTTATATACTTTGGTTTATTCAAAACATTTTGTAGTACCCGAGAAAAACGCTTTGACCGATATTGCAAAAAGTTACGGGCTTACTACAACAGAAGCAAAAAGTGTTGTTGGCGGAAGTATATTTCCTTTGCTTAATACCGGCTACAATGACTCCACTGCAATGACTCAGGAAAGAGCTATGCGAATAATGCAAGATGTCCAAGATTCTTATCAAATTTTGAATGAATCTTATCAGCTACAACAAGAGCTTGACGCTTCAATTCGTCCAAGTGAAATTTTTGCAAACAATGATCTTTCCGATTCCGGATTTGATTTGCTTTATGATCTTTCGAGAATAGAAGAAGTTTTGTTTGTTGACGTTGTTCCAAACACAATAGGAAAACCTTATGTTGAGGCCTTAAAAACACCTTATGTTCCCACTCAGGATTCACAGAAAATGGAAAATTATATTGCAAACGAAGTTGATTTATTTTCAGGGTATAGAGTAAATCTTCCTAAGAATGCCGGCACAAATTCTGGTAAAAATACAACCGGAACTTCCGGAAGCGTTGCCGATGCAAGCAATAAAACAGGGGAAGCAACTTTGTCACTTGGAGATCAAAATGTTGTTGCAGATGTTGTTTCGAAAGATGTGTGCGTCACGACTGATACAATTTTCTCGGCTCTTGATAATTACGAAAAAGAAGCTATTTCCAAAGCTTCAGAAGGAACATCTTCCGGCAATGGCAATGGTGTAGGCGAAAATATCTATGTCGGCAGTGAGTCCGATAATACAAATGGCGAACTATCAGGGACAAACCAAAACGAAACACAGTCACAACAAAAAGAAGTTACACAAGAAACGCTTACTCCTGCGCCAAAAGACGAGTGGATGGAAGCTTGGTGTCCCGAAGATCCTACTGTTCAAAGTGGCGGCGATTCTTATGGAGGGCTTGGAGCTACATTTGGAGACTCCGGATTTACAAGTCTTGGCGACACAGGTAATTCACTTTTAAATAATTCTTCCAGCACTTTGACAGGGGCTGGAGCCGGATTTTCTTCAAAGGCTTTGTCGGCTCAAGCGTCAGTTTGTGTCACAATAAAACTAATTAAAAAAACTATTTCAAGTTATTATCCGGGGAAGAGTTGCGTGCTTTGCGAAGTTAAAAAAATAAATGAAATAATGAAAAAAACTTTGAGCCATTCTTTGATTCCAAATAAAGTGACTGGAAATTTGATGGAAAGTGCAAAGTGTAAAAGCGCAATTGAAGTACCTCTTATCGATATGAAATTTGTTCTTATAGAAGCCCCTATTCCAACTCCTACCGATAATGATGTTATTTTCGGAAAAAATATTTCTGAAAGTTGGAAAAAATTTGTAGATAGATATCAACCTCTTGTTTTCGAATATTTGAAAGTTGATGACGTTACAAAATTTCAAACAGAAAATGCTCCTTCAGACGTAACACAGGATCAGCTTTTTAACAGCATCCAATCAGAATTAAATATTGCAACCGCTGAGGCAAAACAAAATCTTAGAGATATAGAGATGTCCGAGTCTGCTACAAATACGGCTCTTTACGCTCAAGCACTTATAAAGGAACTTGATTTCATGACACAAACATTTGGAAATTATAAAGATTTATTAGAAAAAACCAACACCGTATGCCAAGAATGGGGCAAAAAGCCCGATGTAAAATAAGGAATTTCGCAATATTACTCGTTTTAACGCTAAATATGCTATGCGGCGGCACTATGTCGTACGCAGAGGATAAAAGCGATTTGGAGCCAAGTCAGGGCGGCAATTTTAGCCCTGCAAAATGTTTGGCTAAGGGAAATTTGGAATTTACAACTTTCCTCAGGGCTTCTATTTTTGCAGATGGCATTTCCGGAGGAATTATGGAAATGTGGAATGACGTTTTGTATAGAAATAAATGTCAAACTTCAGATATTGCCGGACTTATTAACCAAAGAGATAAATTAAGGACTTATATCCGAGATGCTTTTACAATGTGTAACACTTCAAGTCTTCCGGCATTGAAAAAGGCTTACAAAAAGCTTGGAGCGGAGATTTATTATGTAAGGAATATTACAAATAAAAAAGTGGCAATAAATTTGCCTTACGATATTTTGAGCACAAGGATGCTACAAAATCCCGATGAGCTGTTTTATCCAAAATCAAAATTGTACTCAGAAATGAAGTCTAAATATATGGATTCCGAAATTTTACCGGAAACAGAATTTGATGTTTTGTTTGAAAGTTTTGAGACCAAGTATAAAACCCGCAGGGAGTCTTATGTAATATGTGAAAATTCAGCATGGGAAAGTGTTTCAAAAAAATGGAATGAATTCTTGGAAACTGTTGGTGGCATGGCTCCTGCAGTAAAGACCGTCAAAAAGAGTATGGCTCAGAGGGCTGAAAAGATAGTTGAAGCTGTTACAAATAAAACATTATTGGATTATATTTCGGTGCATTTTGCGATGGATTTAAATAATTTATCTGCAAAAGAGGGATATAACCAAATAGTGAATAGATTATTGGAATCTTTGCCTGTCAGCGGTGGAGGAATAACTCAAGAAAAAGCGGCAAATGCCATAGAACAAACAGATAAGGCTTATGACACCGTTTTGCTTAGACAGGAAATGTCTTCTCAATTTTATGTAAGATATAAGGAGGTTAGCGACAGTAGCGTTGGAATATTTGTACAAAGTCTTACAGAGTTGGTCACAACTTTGTCTGATAGTTTAAGTCCTCTTGGAAAACTGCTTGAATGTACAAAGACAGTTAATAGCAGACAATGTCCGGCAACTGAATAGATATTAAAGTTATAAGCAAAAACCCCTTAGGTACTAAAGGGTTTTTGGGGCTTTTCTAGGTCTTTGTTTAGTTCGCGGGCAACGAACTAAAGGGCAATTGAAGATTTTTAAATAATTATATTTTATTTGTTATTTACGAACCCAAACACCAAATTCATCATTTTCTCTTTCATTCCTTCCTGCTCTCTTATCCCATTCATTTCAAGTGTCATAGATGTCACCTCGCAGAAGCAGTAAGGGCAAGCCGTGCTATGGCTCGACATTGATTTTCCGCAAGATAAACAATTTATGATCATTCTTAGTTTTTAAATTATGAAATAGTGCCCATCCGGCCCTTCTTCAATCTCCACCTCTTCCTTCACTTCTTCCTTTTTCGCTTTTTTTGGCTTATTCGTCATCCTTTCTTCGATAAACATTTCAACATCACTCTTTTTTATTCTGTAGACTCTTCCTAATTTTATTCCGTTCAGCTTTCCGTCCTTCAAAAATTTTAATATCGTGAAGGGATGTACTTGGAGGATTTGTGCTACCTGATCTGTCGTAAGAAATTTCTCTTCCATTGTTTTAGTTTAATGAACTTTATTAAATTTAATTAAAGTTTATTAAATTGTACCATTTTTAGAGAAACTTTACAATATCCTCCTTGTTTTTAAGCAACTTTTCTAGGGCGACACAAATTTAGCACACTACTTTTAATTTTTCAATAGTTTTTTTAATTTTTCTTAATTTGGTTAAACTTTAGGCAATTTTATTTACATATCTTTATTTTATTATACTTAAAAATCAAGAACGAAGTTACCTTAATTCCATTAAAGTTAATTAAACTTTATTAAAGTTTATTAAACTATTCCTATATTTAAAGTTTATCCCATAATTTTCTTCAACCATCTGCCTGTATGAGAATTTTTTGCTTTTATTACTTCTTCCGGAGTTCCTTCAGCTATAATTTCTCCTCCACTTTCTCCTCCATCTGGCCCCATATCGATAATATGATCCACTGATTTAATAACATCCAGATTGTGTTCTATCACAATGACCGTATTTTCTTTATCTACTAGCTTTTGTAGCACATTTAACAATTTTCTTACATCATCGAAGTGCAGTCCTGTCGTAGGTTCATCAAGAATATATATAGTTTTACCTGTTGAGCGTTTTGATAGCTCCGTAGCCAATTTTATACGTTGAGCCTCTCCTCCGGAAAGCGTTGTTGCCGATTGTCCGATATGGATATATCCCAATCCAACTTCACATAATGTTTTTAGCTTTGATTTTACGGCCGGAATTGCGTTAAAGAATTCTAATGCCTCTTCAGCTGTCATTTCCAAAACTTCGTGTATGTTTTTTCCTCTATATCTTACTTCAAGAGCTTCTTCGTTATATCTTTGCCCCTTACAAGATTCACAAGGAACGTAAACGTCAGGCAAAAAATGCATCTCTATCCTCTTTATTCCATCTCCACTACAAGCCTCGCAACGTCCGCCTTTAACATTGAAGCTAAAACGGCCGGAATTGTATCCTCTTAATTTTGCCTCAGGAGTTTGAGCAAATAAGTCTCTTATTTCAGTGAAAACTCCTGTATAGGTCGCCGAATTTGATCTTGGAGTACGTCCTATAGGAGATTGATCTATGCTTATTATTTTATCCAAATATTCCATTCCTTTTATTTCTTTGTGCGCTCCAGGCATGGCTTTTGATCCATATAGATTTTTTGCTACCGCACGCACAAGAATGTCATTTATAAGGGTTGATTTTCCTGATCCAGAAACTCCGGTTACCCCTACGAATGTTCCAAGAGGAAATGTCGCCGTTACATTTTTAAGGTTATGTTCGGTCGCTCCAACCAAGACCAATGACTTTCCATTTCCCTTCCTTCTTTCTTTAGGAATTTCTATTTTCATCTTTCCTGATAGATATTTGCCTGTCAAAGAATTTGGATTTTTCATGATTTCTTGAGGAGTTCCTTCCGCAACTACATATCCTCCGTGTTTTCCTGCTCCCGGCCCTATATCCAAGATGTAATCAGAAGCCAGCATCGTATCAACGTCATGTTCAACAACAATCACAGTATTTCCCAGCTCTTTTAATGAGATAAGCGTTTTAATGAGCTTATCATTGTCATTTTGATGAAGACCTATACTTGGCTCATCAAGTACATAAATAACGCCTGAGAGCTTCGATCCTATCTGTGTTGCAAGCCTTATTCTTTGCGCCTCACCTCCTGAAAGAGTATTTGCGGCTCTTTCCAATGTGAGATAGGCAAGTCCGACATTTTCCAAAAAATTTAGTCTGTTTTTTACTTCCTGAAGAATTTGTCTCGCGATTTCCTGTTTCATCGGGCTCAAAGACAAATTGCTAAAGAAATTTATGGCTTTCTTCACAGAAAATTCCGTAATGTCTATGATTGAAAGTTTTTCTATTTTAACCGCTAAAATTTCCGGCTTTAGACGTTTTCCTTTACATGAAGGGCATTGAAGCACTCTCATGTACTCCTCTATTTTTTTTCTTACATATTCCGAATCCGTTTCCATAAATCTTCTTTCAAGATTTGGGATTACTCCTTCGAAAGATGTTTCATATGCTCCTTTCATTTTGCCTGTTGTTTCTACATCATCATCATCTTCATCGTCGGTATGCCCTATTGTTACCGTGTATTTTCTGCTTTTATCTCCGTACAAAACAATTTTCATCGATTCATCTGATAACTTCTTAACCGGAGTGTCCATTGAGAATCCGTTTGCCTTAGCCACTTTTGCCAAAATTTTATTATACCAAGTCAGATGTGAAGTTGTTGCAGACCATGGCATTATCGCGCCTTCAGCCAATGTCAGACCTTTGTTTGGTATGAGCAAATCTGGGTCTATTTCAAGTTTTGTTCCAAGTCCGTGACATTCTTCACAAGCTCCATGCGGATTATTGAACGAAAAACTTCTTGGAGAAATTTCCGGAACATTTACGTGACAAGTCGGACATGCGAAATGTTCTGAATATATTTTTCCTTTGCCTGTGTCGTGATTTAGTACGATTACAAGCCCTTCTCCGTTCTTTAGCGCAGTCTCTATTGAATCCGCCAAACGTGTTCTGTTTGGATTTGGCATATCTATTTCTTGTCCTGATGAAAGTTTTTGTACTTTTTTGCCCAAATCTTTTACAACAAGTCTATCTACAACTATTTCAATGTTATGTTTTTTATTTTCATCCAATTCCGATACTTCAAGAATTGAAAGCACTTCTCCATCCACTCGCACACGAACGAACCCTTCTTTTCTGGCTTTATCAAGCGCTTTAGTGTGTTGACCTTTTCTGTCACGGACGATTGGAGCAAGTATTAATATTTTTGTATCTTCAGGCATAGCAATAACCTCCTCCATAATTTGTTGTGGGGTTTGTTTCTCTATCGGCTTACCGCAAACTGGACAATGTGGAGTTCCGACTTTCGCATAAAGAAGTCTCAAAAAATCATAAATTTCTGTTACCGTACCAACTGTTGATCTTGGATTTCTCGGCGCGCTTTTTTGATCAATGGAAATTGCCGGAGAAAGTCCTTCTATCGATTCGACGTCGGGTTTTTCCATCAATTGTAGAAAATTTCTAGCATATGTTGATAGACTTTCTACGTATCTTCTTTGACCTTCCGCATATATTGTGTCAAATGCCAAAGACGACTTACCTGAGCCTGAAAGCCCTGTAATCACGGTGAATTTATCGCGTGGAATTTCCACGTCTATATTCTTTAAATTGTGCAATTTTGCACCCTTAACTATAATCTTATCTCTTTGCATGAAATATTTTAAATTACGCAAGCGGAGATTCTAGCACGCTTTTTTGAAAAATTCAAGCTTTTGGGGAAGAAATCTTTTAATAAGTTTCTGCGAGATAACAATCTTCGCAATAAACTATCGCCGGATCGCCCGGAGAGTAAGTAGTTATTATATCTTCGCCATTTTTTGCACATTTTCTGTCGTAGAGTTTTCGTTTGTTCCTCATGGCGCTTCTTCTTTTGTTTCTTTCAAAGAAACATTCAGTCGGTAACGGCATATTTAATTTTCTAAGGAGATCCAACTCAGCCTTTATTATCTTGTAATTTCTGCCTGAAGTTTCGCACTTCAAAAGTTCTTCGAGGACAGCGTCTTTTACTTCTTGAATTGTGTTTGGCGGGTTATATGTTGCAGGTTTGAATTCTTCTTTGTTCTCTTCCCTCCATGTATATCCACGTTTTAGTGCTTCTTGTTTTGTAAGCGGATATTGAATTTGGGCAATAGTTTCATTGTAAGCAAATGGTGACATGTCCGCAGGGAAAAATTCTCCATATTCCCCGTCTTTTTTCATTTGTTCAATAATTTTAGGGACGAGTTCCTTGTATTCTTTTTCCGAATATTGTTTGTTTAATATGCAATATTTTTTGTGTTGAATTCCGATGCATCCGAAAAGATTTGAAGCGTGTTGGCTATGAATGCAATATTCCATGTCCGAGCTTGTTCCTAGAGAATGACTGCAAAACTTGAGATTATATGCGCCGTAGCCGCTAAATGCCGTTTCGTATAATAATTCCGCGTCACCACATTCTTGTATGTCCATGCAGTTTTTCAGTGGATTAAATCCTTGAAAGATATAACTGCAATCCCAAAGTGATGCACTATCAAAACAATAATATGCATTTTTACATCCGCTAAGATAATCCCCTACAACATTTTCATTTTGGATTCCGTGAATTGATTTTTTAGGGAATTTTAATTTGAAAGAATTGAAATATTTATTTCCTGATGTGATGTCTTTGCGTGAAAAACATTTTGCTTTTTGTTTTTCATATTCCTCTTTTGAGACTTGAACATTATTAACGCAATATTGTTTATTCCTTAAGTTACTGCACATAATACAGTTTTTGCAGGAGACGCAATTTTGTAAAAAATAACTATCCGAGCAATTAACACAATCCTGTAAAAAGGCTGAGTTGTAACATTTTTCACAATCTGTGGCTTCATAACAAAGCTGGCTTCCTCTGACGCGATAGCAATCCATACAGTTCTCGGATGAATTAATACTATATGAGTAATAACATTCTCTATTTTCATCCGAATCAAAAATCATGTAACAATCTTTGTTTTTACCGGCATAATTTGTGTAATCGGAATTTTCGTCATATTGAAATCCGCGATGAAGGGAAGGCCTTGGTACGGCCAAAGAAAGCTCCTTGAATTGTTCAAAGAAAGTCTTTGAAAAATCATATTCTCTGCCAAAATCCATCGGATCCCATTTGTCGCTATACCAAACATTCTGGTCATAAACTTTGTGAGGTGCGTCCGGATGATAGTTTGAAATAATCTCCTTTTCTGTCAGATCACATTTTCTTTTGTAAAGATATATATGATTCCCGTGCACAATCCTTCTTTGTTCGCGACAATCCACGCAAAGCGTAGGCTCAGGAATTTTATTATTTTCCAAAAAAATTTTATCCTCTTTTCTGATGAGGAATTTATCTCCGCATTGTTTACAAATTTTTTCCATGCAAAAATTGTAGGCTTAGTTCATCTGATTTTCAAGCTTTTGGAGTATTCCTTTCTTTCTGGAGAAGTTTGCCGTATTTCTTGTGGTTTTCTTTTTTCTTGAAAAGATAATTTAAACTCATGTATCCGCCAACTAAAAATGGGACAATCATGAAAGTTAAATTCATTTCCAGAAAAATGTTGAAAATAGCATGAAGTCCTATCGAAATCAAAAGTCCTTCGAAGATGTGTTGTTCATAAAATAATCTTTCTTTTCTGATGCTCAAAAGTTTGGGCAACCATTTCGTCCAATGTGATCTATTTTCCCTTATTTCTTCTTGCAAAATAGGTGTCGCGAAGTGTGCTATTCCGTAGTAATAACCCAAAATTCCGGAAAAAATCAAATGTGCGAGAGTTGAAAATGAGGATCTAAATAGGAATGGCATAAGCAAATGATCCGCGCCTTGACTAAACCATATGCTGTAAAAATAAAGGATGTTTTCTACAAACGAAAATCCCAACGCGGCGATTATGAAAAACTCAATACTGTCATCTATATCGTCAAATTCATTATTGTCATTATTGTCCACGATTTTTACCGAAACATATTTCATTAATTCTTCGATAACCCCAACTATCATGAAAGTAATAATCGCGCTTAGAGGCAATATTATAAGGTTTGATAATCCTATAAAGTCCTGTTTGTACGCCTCTGCAAATCTAAATGCATTAATCCATGGGAAAAATTGCCATAAAAATTTGTAAATCAGAATAGGGAAAACAGCCAAAGCTCCTGCTATAAAGGTTATGACCGTCAGAGACTTTCTTTGTGGCGATTTTCTGTAAAAAATGAAGCCCCATATGAATGCAGGGATGAGCGCCAAAAAAATTGATCCTATGATTTGCAATGTTGTCGCAGACAAGTTTTTGTTTTTATTTGTTCTATATATTATAACACACTTATGCCGCTATGACAAACTCAATATCTGCTTTATTCTTAGCGAGTTTTTCCAGTTTTTCGGTGTCTGTTGTGGTGATTATCGCCTGACAGCCTGAAATGGCGTTTAGAAGGTGTGTTTGCCTGCCAAAATCCAGCTCAGAAAAGACATCATCCAGCAATAAAACCGGGTGTTTTTTTGTTTTTTGCTTCAAATATTCTATTTCTGAGATTTTTACCGCCAAAAGTAGGGTTCTTGCCTCCCCTCTTGAAGCAAATTCGACCAAATCTATGCCATTTATCAAGAATTTTATATCATCAACGTGCGGACCGATTGATGTTTTTTCATCTCTTATGTCCTGATACCGCCTTTCTAAAAGCATGTTTTCATATAAATTTATTTCTTTTATTCGACTCATGTATTTCACTTCCACAATTTCGTCGCCTTTTGAAATTTCTCTATAAATTTCGGTTGCTTTCCCGTTTAAAAATTCTATAAATTGAAGTCTTTTTGATATTATTTCCGCGCCATATTGCGCCAATTGTTTGTCCCAAGCGTCTAGTGCGGACATGAGTGACTTTTCATCGCCACTGCTTCTGCCTTTTTGTATTTCATGAATTTCTTTAAGCAGAGATCCTCTTTGTTTTATGAGTTTTCTGTATTGCATAAGCGCATACAGATATCTTTTGTCGCTTTGAGAAAGTACTATGTCCATATATTTTCGTCTCAAAGAAGGGCTCAAATAAAGCATATTCAAGTCTTCCGGATGGAAAAGAACCGTCGTGAAAGTTCCGATATATTCGCTATTTTTTAGGCTGACATCATTTTTTTTAAGATTTTTTCTTTTTGGTGAAGAAGAATAAAAAACTTCGAGCGTGTGATTTTCTTGTTCGTCATCTTCAATTTCTCCCGTGCATCTCAAAAATGGAGAATCCCATTTTATCAAACTTTCGAGTTTTGAATTTCTGAAAGAACGGCCTAGCGAAAGCATATAAATGCCTTCCAAGAAATTGGTTTTTCCTTTCCCGTTTTCTCCTGTCAGCACAATTAAATTTTTATCGCTTGGAAAAACATACGAATGATTTTCGTAATTTCTGAAATTTTCAAATTGAAGTTTTGTGATTTTCATTCTATATTTCTCCCAGAGTTAATTTGTAACAAGACGTATTATGTCTAAAATTGAGAAAAAAGTCGACATAGGCGCTATGAGGCACTCATGCTCGCATGTTTTGGCTCAAGCTGTTCTAAGAATGTTTCCGGAAGCTAAGCTTGCAATCGGACCTACCATCGAAAATGGATTTTATTATGATTTTGATTTGCCGAGAACTCTTATACCTGAAGATCTTGTTCTTCTTGAAAAAGAGATGAAAAATATTGTGAAACAGAATCAAAAATTTATCAGAAAAGAGGAACCTGCTGACAAAGCTATCGAATTTCTGCAGTCCGTAGGCCAAAAATACAAAGTCGAACTTGTGGAGGGACTTAAAGAAACTGGTGAGGCAATTTCTTTTTATGAGAATATTATGCCGAATGACGGGAAAGCAATGTTTGTGGATTTGTGCCGTGGTCCTCACGTTGATCAGACAGGGCAAATCGGCGCTTTTAAATTGATGAAAATTGCCGGAGCTTACTGGAAAGGTGATGAAAAAAATCCAATGTTACAGAGAATTTACGGAACATGTTTTGAGACAAGAGAAGAATTGGATGAATATTTAAAACAGCTTGAGGAAGCAAAAAAACGCGATCACAGAAAACTTGGCACTGCACTTGGACTTTTTCAATTCCATGATATTTCTCCGGGATCTGTTTTCTTTTTGCCAAAAGGAACAATCATTTTCAATGAACTTTTGAAGTTTTTGAGAAGTGAATATCGAAAAAGAGATTATAAAGAAGTAATTACTCCTCTGATTTATGATAAAGCGTTATGGGAACAAAGCGGACACTGGGAACACTACAAAGATAATATGTTTTTGCTTGATATGGATGGAATTGAGGCTTCACTTAAGCCTATGAATTGCCCTTCACATATGTTGATTTATAAAATGTCACCTCATAGCTATCGCGATTTACCGCTTAGAATTGCGGATTTTGCGATGTTGCATAGAAACGAAGTTCGCGGTGCTTTGGGTGGAATGACAAGAGTTCGAAAATTCTGTCAGGATGATTCTCATATATTTGTTGCACATGAACAGCTTGAACAAGAGATTTTAAATTGTATCGATTTTGCAAAATATATTTATGAGGAGATTTTTGATTTCACTTATGAGGTTTGTCTTTCAACAAAACCTGAAAAATCTATGGGAAGTGACGAACAATGGGCAAGTGCAGAGGGAGCGCTAGAAAAGGCCTTAAATAAAGCAAAAATCCCATTCACTATCAATGCCGGAGATGGAGCTTTTTATGGACCGAAAATTGATTTCAGGATTAAAGATTCTTTAAAACGTGAATGGCAATGTGCGACTGTGCAGGTCGATTTCCAAATGCCTCTACGATTTGAATTGGAATTTGAAGGAAGCGACGGAAAAACTCATACTCCAGTCGTTGTACACAGAGCGCTTCTTGGCTCGCTTGAGAGGTTTATGGCAATTCTTATCGAACACTATGCCGGAGCTTTCCCTGTTTGGCTTGCGCCTGTGCAGGTGGTTATTTTGCCTGTTTCAGAGAAATTCAACGATTATGCAAACGAGGTAAATAAAAAGCTATTTGATGCCGGACTTCGCTGTGAAGTTGACGCGTCAAATGAAACTCTCGGCAAAAAAATCAGAAATGCTGAAATGAGCAAAGTCCCTTACATGATTGTTGTCGGCGAAAAAGAAGTCGCAGACAAAAATCTTACAGTCAGAGATTATGCTACAAAGAAGCAGGAAGTGATGGACTTGGAGACGTTTCTTTCTCTTGAGACGCTGAAGAAACCTTATTAGCAGGCGTGCGTATAATTCTTATTGTTGTTCTTCCTGAATAACTATCCGGATGTTTCTCTTTAGAGTATTTTTCAGGAAATATTTCTATTGGAGTCATAGTTGGTGCGCATTCTATACTTCTTCTTTCTTCATAGGCTTTATGCCCTATCTCATTATAATTACTTCGTTCTTTTACCGCATCTTCGAGTAAAAGTACCCTCATCTCCAATTTTACGACATAAATTTTGTCGTCTCCAAAAATCGGAACATATGAAGTTGCTGTTAGTGTTTTATATTTCTTGGATTTATTGTTGTTTTGCCTCAAATTAGACATTCCGTGTTCGCGTGTGTCCGTGTATGTATCTTCCCATTTTATAAGTCTACCTCCTTGAGAATGATTTATTTCCAAATTATTTTTTAGTTGTTTTAATTCGTCCATATTGTTAACAACAAATGTCATTCTGATCATGTCTGTAATGTCTTCAGGGTTTGTTTGTTTATCTATAATTTTCTTTATAACCATGCTTCTCAAAGATTTTAGGCTTATATATTCCTGTTGGTTTTTTTGACCTCCTTCCTGAAGTGAGTCTCCGCTATAAAGTAAATAACAACTTTGTCCGGAAAATTTTGCAGGGATTAATCTTATTTCTCCCGTCTCTGTATCTTGAGGCAATGTGTGTTCATTTATTTTGTCTTCATCCAAAATTTCAGGATTTCCATCTGAATGATCAATGAATTTTACAACTCTTATCTCCCTGCTGTTATCAATTTGTATGTCGTCTTCTGTCGCCTGTATTTTTGCTTTTACATTCCGTGCGTCACTTTTTCTAAAGACGAATCTTGGAGAGTAAAAACATCTGTAAATAAGCCATGCAATTTCGATTTTCAATCTGGCCACATATTTTTTCCTTTTGTCTTTTTCCGTCGTTGCAATTTTTATAAGTTCTGAATATTCATTAATTTCAAATATGTCTTCAACTTCTTTTGGCATTTCCACAGACGCGCTGGTTAAAACATATTCCAATGTTGCATTCGTTTCTTTGAATAAAGAAACTATGCGTTTTTTTATTGCATCCATTCTTTCTCCGCTAGGTTTATCTTCTTCTCTATGTTCAAATATACTTCTCAAGAGTGCGTTGTATTCTCTTTGTTTTATTTTTCCGTCTTTGTCGAAAATTGTTTCATGTTCACGTAATATTTTTTCAGGTGTGCCTTCCGGATTCACCAACAAATTTTGCGTATTTACATGGGGAGAACTGACTTTTATGGCTTGATTTATTATTCCCGCTATTTTTCCGTTAATATCTTCAGCGTTTGATATTGTTGTTATTTCCGCTGTATTTCCTTTCTTGATCATTATCGTTATTCCGTTTTTCATATCCCCTTGTTTGCTTATTTCATCTCTACAAATTTTTATAAGTATAGCTATCAGCTGTCCTTCCCCTGTTTCTTTTGTTTCCAATGTTTTTAATTCTTCAAAAAATTCATTTAATTCGTCCATGTCTATCATGAAACATGGCTTTCCTCGGACTTCTTTCCACGGCGTTACCATTTGCTCCGGATTGATTAAATGGAAAAATTTTCCCAGGTTCGTTTTTGCGAATTCTTCATGTGAATTATGTTTTTTCGTTTTTTCTTCGTATGCATTTTTTACCATGTTTTCAATATGCTGTATTCCTGTTATTTTTTTCATTTCTGTCCCGTCCGGTCCTTTTTCTATCCTGAATCCTCTCAGCATTTCTATAAAAAATGGTGTTTTTTCTTCGAGCCATTGAGTTAAATCATATTCCGAAAAATCGTTTTTTAATGCTGTTATAAAGTCGGTAAATTTGTATGAATCATCAGGTTTGTATTCATCTTTGAAAGTTTTTATTTTTCTTTCCAATTTTTTTCTGGTTTCTTCGTCTATTTCTTTTTTCTGAACAACTTCTTGTGTTGTCTTTTCCGTCTTCTTTTTAAACGCTCTAAGATTTCCTGTTGTTGCATCCATGGTTGAGCTTATCGCTGAAACCAAGCTTGGAGATCTGTGTTTGGATTTTTTGTCATTGAAAACTTTTTGTAAAAGTAATTTTAATATTCTTTCAGATTCAAAAAATGCAACAACCCGCTCTTGGGGAATTCCCTTCTCCAAACTTCTATTTGCGGCCAAAGCCACCAGTTCATAAAGTGGCGAAATCGTACCGATTGCTGAATTTAAGGAATCAAAAATGATAGCTTTAAATTCAAAATTTTCTCCGTCATCGTCCAATAATCTTGGCAGTCTGTGAATATTTGCATTGTCCACAATTTTAACTTCTTTTGCAGATTCTATGGCATTGCGCGCGGCTTCTGCTATTTTTTGTCGCGCTCTTCCTATTCTTGTTTTATCAGGTTGTTCGTTTGCGGTGTCTATTCTATCAGCTATTTTTATTACAGATTCTCTTCCTTTTCTGTGTGCGTAGTCGATGGTGTCCGCTGTTACTCCAGCCAATGTACCTAAAAATGGCTGAACTATGTCGTCCATAAGACGACCAAATACTTCTCTAATTTCTGGACCTTTTCCCATTTCCGCGTTTTAAAATATTTCGGCCTACAATTAAAACACTTTACAGTTAAAAAGTCAACTGTTTAAGGGGTGGTTATTCGAGCGTAAGATTATCCTTTATTTCCGCTTTGTTACGAGCTTTCGCCTTTGAGTCCAAGTACGGCATACCTGCAAGATTTGAATTTTGAACTATTTCAAGCATTTTTGCTCCTTTATCGCTTTGGACAACCATGTTCAAAACTTTTCCAAACCTATGAAATGCGTAATTTTTTCTGTCCTGCTTTTTCTTTTCATCAGGATTACTCATGTCTCCAACTTGAAGATCCTGAATGTCGCTTAATATCGAGCTTAGTTCCTCGCCTCCATCTGCTCCTCCGTATGCCGCAACAATTTCTTTTACCATTGCGTTCATTTGCGTAATAAATGCTAAAGGTGATTCTTTTGAACATATTGTCCTACCTCTTAGAGTCTTATCTCCCATTCTTTGGTATGCATCATGAGAAGCCTCTACATTTCTTTCAAATTTGTTTGTCATAATACCTTCGAAACGAACATATGACTTGATTGCTTCCGCAAGTTTGTCTTTTTGTTCGTGTTGGCTTAATGAACGTATGTATTGGCTGAATCCCGGAAACACATTCGCATATCCTTCGATGGTCACACCTTTTCTACTTCCTACGTTTGTTTTACAGATATCTGTAAGTACATCTTCAGTGGCCGGTGGTATGTACGCGTACATATCATCGTGATCCACATTTTCAATGGATCTGGCAACTTTATTTATACGATTTAAAGTATCTTCACTTGGAATTGCGTATTCCCACATAAAATCATCCACGGCTTGTGTAGGCTTACAATTTCGATGTCCATGTTTTTCATATCCATCATCAAACCAATGCATCCATCTTTGGTAATCCGCCAATGTAAATCTTGTTACTTTTTTTCCTCCCTTACGTGGAACTCTCGCACACATGTATTCCATAATTGGAAATCTCCCTAACATTTCTGAATTTACATGGGCCATTCTATCCAAGCTCAAAATAGTTTCTCCTTTTTTATTTTCCGCCGCGACACCTTCCACAAGATAATAAATTTTGTCTTGAATATCCCCTTTTCCGGCTTCTATTGAGTGTAATATCAAACCTTCGTATTCCATAGGATCTACCCATTCCCCTTCTTTGTGAGCGTGTAAAATCTTTTCCAAACGTCCCGCGTGACCTCCGTCGACTCCTTCCAACTCTTTACCTTCTTCGTAGTATTTTTTTGCATTACCATTGTAGTGATTTTTGTTTTCAGCGTACCAATCTCCGTAGTAACCGTCTCCCCATGCCGAGTCTATTGCCCCTTCTATAAAATCCATTCCTGTTCTATTATCATCCTTGCTTATGTGTGTATACGGATTGTTGGTTGGAGGGATTGGTATTTCTTTACCTGGTTTTACAAATTTATTTGCGTTTTTCCAGAAAAGTACATCATCCCATCTCATCATTCCTTTTTCGACAAGAACTATGATACAGGCTTTAAATTCCTCTTTATTCTCTGTTACTCTTAACCTGTCCCTTATTGTCACCACACCTTTTTTCTCTAATGCTTCCTTGAAATGGCTTGTTTGTTCATTGTTCGCCGCCTGAGAAATCTGTTGCATTTCCGAACCAAAGAACGGAAGTTCTTTTCCGACCAATCCATATCTATTTTTTTGTCTTTGTTCAAACCTTCTTATGTAATAGTCATAACAAGTTTTTCCAAATTTCCACAAATCGTCCAAACTTAAAAATCTCGTATTGTTCCATACTTTTTGAACATAAGATTGTCCTTTTCCATGTAATGGTAATCCTGTTTGATACGCTTCATCAAACGGTACCGCTTCTTTGTATGGTTTATTCGCTTTATCCTCTGTCGTTGATTCTTTTTCGTCCGTTTCTTTCTGAATTTCTTGTTCTGGAGCTTCCTCGGGGATTTCTTCGGGTATATTCGCTTGTTTGCCGCCCAAAACATCCATTTTATCTTCAAGCTCAAGGGACGCTGAAGGTTGTCCTCTTGATATCATCCCGTTTTCCGCGCGTTCCAAAAATTCGGAAGGTGAAAAATCGCGCATTACAATACGCGGTTCAATTTCTTGGTTAGCTCCAATTGCTTGCGCCACTTCTTTCGGAATTCCTGAAAGGCCTGTGCGATTTGCTACATTCTCCGGAGTTAATGCGTATGAAATTTGGATTATATTTTCACTAGGATTTTTTGGATTTGGTTTTACTGAGACTTTTGCGTCCGGAATTCTTATTCCCCCCGCTTCTTCATCAGTAAAATCCGCGAATGAAACTTCCCCCTTTCTCGGAAGTCTTACCGCTCCACTTACCGCAAGAGGTGCCATGAAAGTACTTCCAAGTCTTTTTTTGCTTACTTCCGTTGCAGGTCTTCCTGTAAGGGCCTCCGCTACCGCTTCATTCATTGCTATTTCTTCTTCACGTCTTGCTTTTGCCATTCGATCAAGAACTGTTTGCAGTTCTTCTTGTTCTATTTCTCGCGAATATCTATGTTGTTTCACAAGTTTTGCAAATTCTCCCGGTGAAAATTCTTTTTGAATTCTGTCGAAATAAAATTCGCTTTCTATGGCTAAAGAAAGCCATTGTTTTGGTGTTTTTGTCACTGTGTGGTTAAGCGTAATAACAGGAGTTTCTCCCGATGTTTCTATTTTTTCAATTGTGAACTCGACCTCTTCGTAAACTTTTTCTCCTTCTTCGTCTAACCCTTTTAATATTTGTGTTTTGTAAACTTGTCCCTCTTTTACCTCTTCGTATCTTGTGTTTTTGGCCACTTCTTTGTTTAGATCTTCCATCGTTCTTATGTCCTTGTGCATTTCGAGCGCATCCACCAATTTCAAAAATCTTGTATATCCGGCTGTTTCGATTTCACCTTTATCGTTTGTAAAATCCACAAATAATTCACCCGTAAATTCCGCAGCTGTATCCTCTTTCCCTTGTTTAAAATAAATACTTTTTATTTGAATTGAGTCTTTTATTTTTTCCGCTTTTCCTGTTTTTTTATCCACTTTCACACCTTTTGATCCGCCGTGTTCTATCGACCAAATCATAAGTCTTGAAACTTCTTGCATGTCCATTCCGGCACGACTTGCAAGTTTTTGAACGGCTTCATAACGCTTTCCCGCTTTTGTAAGATAACCTATATATTGTTTTCTTAATGGGTCTCTTTCGAATTCCATTCTGTCTATTTCCGCGTCGAGTTTTTCAGTTGATTGTCCTTTTTTGTATGCTTTATTTGACTGTTCCATCAAACCAAACATTTTCAATTCTATCGCTTCAAGATTTTCTATAAGCCCTTCCGGCGGACGATCAATTTGCCATAATTCTTTTTCGTTTACAGTTGAAACACTTTGAACTTTTTCACGGATGCCTGAGGTTTGTTCTTTTCCTCTTGCTTCTCCCGCCATCCTTTCCGCTTGTTCTTCCAATCTTAATTTTTCCAAATCTTCGAGTGCGTCTTTTTCAGCGCCTTCGGAAATTTGTGGATTTTCAGCCTTGGCCGCATCTTCCAAAAATTTTTCCGCGTAATCTTTTTCTTTTTCTCCAGGGAATTTTTTGTCTTCTTCTCCCGGCAATTTTTTTTCTTTGTTCTTTTCTTTGTCCGGTTCTTCAATGGCATCAAAAAATTTCATAGCAAGTCTTCCTTTGTTTGGAAATTTGCCCATGGCAAGAGCCGCCATAAAATGTTTGTACGGATCTTTTTTCATTTTGTTTGCATCTTTCAACACATCGCGTATCTGAATTCTTTGTTCACGATCCAAGTCAAGTTCACCTTTTTCCAGTTTTTGTGCAATTTGCATTGAATGAGAAAACTCTGCGGATTTTCCGTCCGCATTTCTTATTTGATCAAGAATACGAGCTTCCTCCGCTCTTGCGATATCTTCTTGTGTTTTTCCTGTTTGTGAATTTTGTTGTGTCATTGATTGTATTTTATACCCTTATTTCAGGTCTTCAAGTGGTTGGTGGTGGTGTTGTTGTTGTTGCAGGAGCTGTCGGTGCTGTCGGAGCCGCTGGTGCCGCCGGAGCTGGTGCTGCGGCCGGAGCGGCTGTCGCTGGTGTTGCTGGTGTCGCCAATACTCTGTTTAACGCGGCTTGAATTTGTTGATCTGATGCTGTTCCTCCGGCTATTGGCGATAATATTTTTTTAAGTTGAGTAACGGCTATTGGATCTTTTATGAATCTTAGTAATTGGTCAGCTTTTACATTTTGTCCATTAGCTGTAAATCTGGTAAGAATTTGTTCCACGTCTCCTTTGCTTGTACTCTTATTTTGTAAGGCTGTGACAAGATCTTTTGTCGCGGTTTTTATTTGTTCAGCCTGAGCTCCAAGCTGTTGTGAACCGAGCTTGTCGGTTGCCGATACGTTTGGAGTGTATTCAGGTGCAGGTGTGGCTGGTGTAAGTCCATACCTTTTGTCCCAATCTTCTGCGGCTGTTCTGATTCTGCCCATTTTTGATTGATTTTCTAAAAATTTAACTAAATCTTTCTGAGCCTTGTCTCTGTCTTCAGGTGATAAAGTCATGTTTCCTGATTTTTCTATTAAACCTCCAAGTTCTTTTCCCTCCTCACGACCCAAAGTTCCACTATTTAGAGCGGGTATTAGTTTTTTTCCGAAAGGTTGATTGTTAAAGTCTTGAAAACCTTTACTTACATTCTCGCCTCCACGTTCTATATCCCTTACGCTGCTTGTAAGACGATTTATTGCGGCGGTTGCGCTACCTGCATCTTTGAGGTCTTCGAAGTTTCCTTGACCACGTTTTTTAAGTCCTGTAGCCAAAGATAAGAGATCTTGTTTTCTTTCACCTTTAAACTCTCCGTCTGGAATTTTTTCGAATTCATCCTGCATGTCTTTAAGAGTTTGTCCGATCATTCCGGCGCTGGCTTTAAGTCCAGGCTGTCCAGGAATTGGGACAGGGAAAATAGGAGTGTGTTTCCATGCAAGATCTCCAATCCATTTCGCAGAGCTTCCAAGTGCACCCATAATAGCTCCTGTGACGGGTTCTGCGATTGTGCCTGCAGATGCGGCTTTTACTGCGAACCAAAGCACTCCGACCGTGCCCACAGCAACTATCAAATCTTGAATTGTGTTTAATCCTGAAACCGGAATTCCATTTCCCAATGTAATTGTTGCATCCAAGCTTTCCACATTTTGTATTGCTCTCAACATTATCCATCCTACTGTCATTGCGAAGGCTATGAGAATAGGCGCCACGGCGTTTTTCACAAATTTACCGAGCAAATCCGCAAGCCCTAATTTTTCTTTGAATACAGGCAGAACCATCGCCACTATAATAACCGGCGATGCAACTATTCCGAGCCATAGAACCACAAGACGAGCCACCAATATCACGAAAAGAATAAAGAATGATGCCACAAATATGACATACATCACCATTGAGAAAATTGTATTTATAAACAATTTTGAAATGTTTGCCGACGTGAATGTCGTTATGTCTATTTCAGGATAGAAAACTATTTTTGACATATTTAATGCCATCGCAAGTGCGGCGTTTTGTGTGTTATATCTTGATAAAAACGCTTTTCCTCTCTCTGTCAATTCACCATTGTTTTTACATGCTCGGTTGTCTTCCGCTTCTGTTACTGCTGATTTAAACTTGTCTTTTTTATCTTCCGGAATTAATTTATCAACTTCTTCTTTGGATGTAGCTGCTTTCAATCCTGGAGTTTCTTGACCTATAACTTTGATGGCTTCAATTTTATATGTTGCCAAATCTAATTTTGCATCCGAGGCACTAAGAGGGTTTAAATCCGCTATTGTTTGTCCCATCGTTGCCAAGCAAAACCTTTTCACCGTTGGCGGATCTTGACTTATATTTGCCAGCCCTTCTTTTACCTGATCAGGAAGCGCAAAAATCGAGGACGTAAGTACATTTATTCCATCCAGAAATATTTTTATTCCTGTAAATGAAAAGTTTACCGCGATTATTGCGATAATTATTTTCGGTAAAACCTGTTTGATTGAATATGCATCATTGTCGTCACCTACTCCAAGAATGTTGTATATCGCTATTACAACCATCGCCAAGACAAAGAACAGATTTATCAAATTCCTTACCGGAATCCATATTTCACGCAATCTTTCGTCCATTCCGGCTCCAAAAAGGATGTTGTTGTTCATCAAATCTCCAATCATCACAAGCACCGGCCATAGCATTGTGTTCAAGGCTCTTTGTATCGGGATTAAAACATATATTTTGTCTTTAAGTACTTTTTCTTGCTCCGTATTTACTGTCGATGATGCTATGGATTTTTGACAAGCTACCCCTTCTGTGGCTGGGGTTCCCAATATTTCGTATCCCGGCAATGCGGTACAATCCTTGGCGCCGGCAATGAAACATGTATTGTTGTATTCTTCATAAGTTCCGTTTGCTTTCGTGCAAAGTTCTTTCGCTTGTTCGTTTGTAAGGGCTTCCGTTGTCGTTGCTGTTCCTGTCTTTGCAGGTTCGTCCGCGTATGCTTTTTGAGATACGCCTGTTCCTCCAAACGAAAGTATGGCCATAAATGCTGTGACCAGAACGATAATCGATTTTTGTAGTATTTTTTTCATTATGCTTTTAGTGCGTTATTGTAAGTTTCTTGTGCGCGCGATCCGCCTATTTGAAACGTAGAAAAAGGCAGGGATAATCTGTAAAGATCTTCGTCTGTTATTTTCTGATCATCCGCTATTCCATTGTCGCTCAATCCTGCGATCACTTTTATAATTTTGTCTTTCTCTTGAGCGTTTGCCTTGCTGTATTTTAATTTTAACCAGCTGATAAATGTTTCTTTCGTCATGGCGTTTTCAGGAAATGGCGTTTTTTCGTCACCAAATTTTTGGCGAACATCCTGCAAAAATTCCCAGAATTTTTTTGATCCTTCAAAATCGTTTGATGTCAAAAATACTTCCAAATTACGTTTTGAAGTAAGTATTTTCAATTCTTGTTTTGCTTTAACTCTTTCCGCTGTTTTTCTTTCTTCTTCCGGAGCTCCCGAAGCAACGCCTGAGGTTCCAACCAAAATAGCCGTGCTCACTCCAACGTATGGATTCATCATTTGTTTCAATATGAAATCAAAATCATTAAGTTTGCCTCCGTAGAACATTGCGGTCATTAAATTTAGACCTATCGTACCGACCGACCAAACCTGTCCAAGAAATTTCAAAACATTCAAAGGTTCAAGTTTTTCCATCGCTTGATTGGTTGCTCCGTATGATTTCTGCATCATTAGTTTTGCGGCCTTCATGAAATCATTTTTCTTTCTCCAATTTGTAGCGAATTCTTCAGCTTTTTTTTCAAATTCTTGCGTGTATGTTCCCGAAGTTTCGAGAATTTTTTTCATTGTTTCAACGCTTATGTTTCCTTGAACGCTCCATTTTTCCAAAAATATTTGTGCGTCCTGTGGATTTAATTTGTTATTTTCTATATAAAATTTTCCAAATCTAATCTGCAATTCAGCGTCCATCAATGAAAGTACGGTCCACACGTAATTGCATAAACTTGATCCTTCCAAAATAATTTTTGAGAGATCTTCGAATACTTTTTTTTCATCAATTCTCTCAATTTTCAATGCCAGTTTCATCGCTTCTGCAAGCGCTGGAGCTTCTTTTTGCAAAAGAGCTATCTCCGCCATTTTCACTGCGCTTTTATTTACGCTGTTTATAATTTCAGCCAATGCTTCAGGTGAAAGTTTTCCGCCTGTTTTTTCCGCCATTTTAAAAATATATGCACTGATAATTTTGGCAGTAGTTTGCATTTGTTTTTCTATTTCTGATGTTTGGGCATTTAACTCTGCGACTGTTATGTTTTCTCCGTTTTGAGATCTTGCGTACAAATCGTTCCTTAGCTTTTCCCAGTCTTTTTCCAAATTTATGATTGGGGAAAGTAATGTTTCTTCCAAAACAGATTCGGAATATTCCAATCTTGGCTCTACTCCACCAGCTTTGGAAAAAGCTTCGCGTATATTTTTTTTCCCTTCTTCCGCCGCCTTTTCTTCTTTAGCTTTGTTTTCCTCTATTCCCTGAGCAAGAGGAACGTTTTCAGCTCTTCTTGCAGGTGTTGTTACGCTTGGCGCAGAAACAGCCTGTTGAGGTGATTGTTCTCCCAAATTTTCTTCAGGTTTACCTGTCATTTTTATATTTTAAATAATCTTAAAATCGCATCGGAAAACGATTCTCTGTGATCCGTTTTTTCTTTGAGATGTGTCAAAAGGTAATTTCTTAACTGTGCGGGATTTTGTCCCCACAAATGAATTATTATTTCGTGAGCAATATCGTTTAAAACCCTTAAGTGAAGCTCTGAAGCGTATGGCGGATTGTAAACTATGCAGAAGTCTTTTATCGCGCTATACGGATATTTTCTGTATCCCGCTTTTATCCCAATTTCAGAAATTATTACTTTTATTTCTTTTGGATCTTTTCTGTTTACGATTGCGTATACAATCGCGAATACGATTACCGCCAACGAAAATGTCCATGCGTTATAGAAAAATCCAAAAACGACTAAACCCGCTGAAATAAGCGAAACTACCACCTTCCAAAGCATTCCTCTGTTGTATTTTACTGATTCCGGAGCTGTCCAAGAAATAACTTCTTCTTCGAAAGAAGATTCCGTGTTTGTTTCCATTTCACGGTTTTGAATTTTTTTTAATTTCCTGTTTCGTAGATTAGATACAATTCTTGAAATCATTTTTGTTTTTATTTTTTCATATAATTTTAGCACAAAAAAAAGCCCCCGTCTAGGGGCTTTTAGTATTCAAGTTTATCTTGTGAACCTGAGAAGTCCCATTATTCTGGCGTTTTTGATTGCTGTTGAAATCTCTTTTTGGTGTTTTATACAAGTTCCTGAGTAATATCTTGGAACAATCTTGAAATATTGTGTCAAAAATTTTCTTAGGAGTCTTGTATTTTTATAATCGATATGTTTGATGTCTTCTGAGTGGAAGTAACACTTTCTGTTTTTAAATGTTGGCATGTTATTTTAAGTTTAAGTTGATATTTAGAATACGTTTTCTCCTTCGTCGTCTCCATAGACTGGAAGGTCTGTTGAGTTTTCAGATACTGCATCGAGAATTTCCTTTTCCTCTTCAGGAGAACCGGCTCTTTTGTCCAACATGATCATGTCCTGCATGACCACTTCGGTTCGGAATCTTTTTTCTCCGCTTTCAGATTCCCAGCTTCGTGTTTTTAGATATCCTTCGATGTATACCAATTTTCCTTTTCGAAGATACTGAGCGCAAATTTCCGCAAGCCTTGCCCAAGCAACAACTTCATGAAATTCCGTAGATTTCTTTCTGTCGTTGTCTCTTGTCGCCCATTCGCGATTTGTTGCAATGCCAAATGTGGCTACAGGCTGACCGCTTTGCGTTTGTTTTAGTTCAGGATCTCTCGTAAGATTTCCGACAATAATAACTTTGTTTATTGATCTCATATTTTGGCGTCGTTAAAAAATTATAAAGTTATATCCGGATCGTTTATAAGGCTTCTTAGTTTTTCGTCAAATTCATCAAGTTTTGATCTTGAATCAGTTTCTTCCTCTTTTTTCTTCTTTGTTTCTTTCTTTGGCTTTTCTTCTTCCTCCTCTTTTTCTTCTTTTACTTCTTCTTTTATTTTCTTTGTTTCTTTTTTAGGTTTTTCTTCTTCTTTTTCTTCTTTTACTTCAACGACCTTTTCCTCTTTCTTAAGAGGTTTTTCAACCTTTCTTACGGGTTTTTTAAGTTCATCTTTTCTTTCCTGTTCAGCGTCTTCTTTTTGTTTGCTTTCAAGGTCATCTTTTGCCCACTGCTCTTCGTAATCTGCAAGTTTCTTTAAAGTGTATGAATCTGAAATTCTAAGTACAAGCTGTCTTATAACTTGTGGATTTAGAATAAGAGATGTCTCTAATTCGTGTACTTTGCTTGTGTCAAATGTGAAATTAAACACTGCATAGTAGCCGTTTTCTTGCTTTTTGATTTGGTAAGCAAGTTTGCGAACACCCCAAAGATCCTCATCTAGGATCTCTCCACCAGTTGCGGTGATTTGTTCTCGAACTTCTTGGAGTTCTTCGGCCGTTTTGGATTCACCCATATCCGGCATAAGAATCACCATGAGCTCGTATTTTGCGAGTCGTGTATCCATATATTCTTTGGATTATAGCCCTATATCTATATTTAGACGATAGAGCAGAAATATAAAAGCAGACGGAAGTTACCAAAATGGCAATTTTTTTGCAAGAGAAAAAGACAATGATTGTGTCAAAAAGTCAAGTATTTATTTTCTTAGACAGTTATATTTCAACAATGCTCTTGACTTTATTTAGGGCTTATTCCAGAGGTTTTTTGCGTGTTAAAAATTCTTCAAACAATCCGCTCACCATGTTTTATAGTGAAAGTCAACTAGGGGGTATTGTCTTATAGGGGCAAAATCAGTCATAATTAAATGAATATTGTTGTAGGTTGACATTTTAAGCATCTCGTGTTATAGTCGCTTGCTTGAAAAAACTAACCAAACTTACCATAGATATATTAGAAACAACATTACAGGTTAATAAGTTTGCGAGAAGAATGCGTCATCTACGTATATTCTCAAAAGGATATCTTGTGAAAATGTATGTGGTTGATTTTCTTAAATTCACAATCTCTCCTATTTCTTATCTTTTGAAGAATCCTGTCGCTGAAAGGTTTTTTGCGTTTCTGGATGATATTAAAAAGTACATTAGCAAGGCTATTCCTGCGGCTCCTCAGAAAAAACTTCTTTTTCAGGCGTCTACTGTTTCACTTATGGCTTTGCTTGTAACTTCTTTCACTTCAGGAGGTAATTTCACGGCCGCATCAATGATGTATCAAGAGAACTACATGGAGTCTTATGTCACTCCCGGAGATGTGCTTGTTTCAGACGAAAACGGATATATTGTAAAAATGAATCCTATTACAGATAATTCTTCAAGAATCGGTCTTACCGATTATGCGGTTCACGTTGTTGAGTCCGGAGAGTCTTTATCTGTTATTGCGGCAAGATATGGGCTAAATACAGAGACTATTATGTGGGAAAACCATTTGGCTAATGCAAATTCGCTTAGAATAGGACAATCACTTCGAGTTCCGCCGGTTGATGGTGTTAGTTATACCGTTAAATCCGGAGATACTTTGAATAAAATTGCGACAAGATACAATATTTCACAGGATACTATTATTGCTCAAAACGGGCTTGATACTGAGACGGTTGCAAAAGGACAGTTGATTTTCATCCCTAATGCAAAACCAATTGCAGGAGATTTGATCGCAGGAGAGACTTATAGAGTGTCTTCAGTTACAAGAAACAGTCGTGCGATTTCGGCTTCTCCTTCAAGCGCAGTGCCATCAGTTGGAAAGATATTTATATTCCCTACAAGAGGTAAAATCACACAAGGATATCGCGGAGGACATTATGCTATAGATATTGCCGATAGAAGCAAACCACCTATTTGGTCTGCGGCTAGCGGTACAGTAATCAAAGCTTCTTCAGGAACTTGGGGTGGCGGATACGGAAATCACGTAATTATAGATCATGGAAACGGAGTTAAATCTCTATATGCCCATCTTGATAGCGTAAATGTTTCAGTTGGACAGTTTGTAAACCAAGGTGATGTGATCGGTATTATGGGTAACACAGGACGTGTTTACGGTATTACAGGAATACATTTACATTGGGAAGTTACGATAGACGGTGTTAAGCAAAATCCTATAAATTATTACTAGGATGAGGAGGTTATTCTTATACATTTGGAAGCTGCCGAGAAATACGGCGGCTTTTTTCGTTGTTATTTATCAAAAAACTTTGTCGCCTGATCATGGCTGGTTTAAGCCTCTTTTTCCATATGGATATTGCAGATTTAAGCCGAGTTGTTCGGAGTATGCTCGACAGTCTTTGAAAAAACATGGGCTAGTTTGGGGAAGCCTTAAGGCTGGATGGCGAATTTTGAGATGCAATCCGTGGAGTAAGGGTGGGGTGGATGAGGTTTGACATTTAAAACTTGACACCTCGCACTATTTACAGTAGAATCGTTTTCCTATATTTAACAAATATTTATATGGCTAATGATACTCAAAGACCTTTCCCTGAAGAAAAACCTACTGGTGATGCTGACGCAATTGCAGATAAAAAACCTGAGATTCTGGAGAACACAACCAACACATTTGATAAAGATGGAAGTGTCATGACAGCAAGACCTGATACTCTAATAAATGAAGAAAGACTTCGATTTGAAAGTGTGGATGATCGCTACATTAATAAGAATGGAGTAAAACCTCACGAAGAAGCTTGCGACGGTGTTGATGATAATTGTGACGGACTTGTGGATGACGACTTGACGCCCGCAGTTATTTATACAGGAAAACCGTCTAAAATGGACGTCGGAATTTGCAGAGCAGAAATACAAACATGCACGTATGATCGTTACAGCGTGAAGCAGCCTGGAGTAAAACCTCACGAAGAAGCTTGCGACGGTGTTGATGAGGATTGCACTGGAAGAATGGATGATGAAAAATAAATAGCACAAGAATCATTTAATCAAGAGCCCTCATAAGCTCTTGATTTTTTGTGTTCATCCAATTAAACTTGGCGTCTGGGTGAGGAATTGTAAAAACCCACAAAAATGGCTTTAAAAACAGCTTTAATTAGCGTCTCAGACAAGACTGGGATTGTTGAATTTGCGCGAGAGCTTGAGAAGAATGGAGTGGAAATTCTTTCAACGGGAGGAACTGCGAAGGCCTTAAAAGAGGCTAAGATAAGCGTAAAAGACGTATCCGACTACACAGGATTTCCGGAGATGATGGGAGGTAGAGTGAAAACTCTTCATCCTCTTGTTCATGGAGGAATTTTGGCAGTTAGAGATAATGCAGAGCATGTTTCTGCGGCAAAAGAGCACGGAATAAAATTTATTGACCTTGTCGTAATCAATCTTTATCCATTCAAGGCGACTATTGCGAAACCTGATGTGACTGAGGAAGAAGCAATTGAAAACATAGATATTGGCGGGCCAAGCATGGTTAGAAGCGCGGCAAAAAATTTCAAATTTGTGACTGTTTTGACTGATCCGAGCGATTATGAGGCAGTATTGGGGGAAATTAAGGAGAATGGCGAAACAAGCCTAGAAACACGCAAAAAACTTGCGAGAAAGGCCTTCACTTTTACGTATAAATATGATGAGGCAATTGATAATTATTTTAGAGAAATTCTTGGTGAGAGCGAGTTGCTCAATCTTCATTATGAAAAGGTTTGTAGCTTGAGATATGGGGAAAATCCTCAGCAGAAAGCCGCATTTTTCAAAAATCCCGAGAATCATGATGCAAATGTTACAAATTCGAAGGTTTTGCACGGAAAAGAGCTTTCTTTCAACAATATCGTGGATGCAAATAGCGCACTTGAGCTTGTAAAGGAATTCAAAGAACCAACTGTTGTCTTTGTTAAGCACAATAATCCTTGTGGAGTGGCTTGCTCAAACACTATCGAAGATGCGTTTATTCAGGCTTACAAGGTGGATTCATTGTCCGCTTTTGGCTGTATTATCGCATTAAACAGAGAAGTAAACGAAGCTGTTTTGGATCATATTAAAGCGGAAAATATGTTCGTGGAATTGATTATTGCGCCTTCATATTCCCCTGCCGCACTAAAAAGGCTTATGACAAGGAAAAATCTACGAATTCTTGAGACTGGAGAGCTTAAAAAGGACTTATTTCAGACAGATATCAAGAAAGTCGCAGGCGGAATTTTGATACAAACAAAAGATACTTATGACCTTACTTTGGACGATTTGAAGGTCGTAACAAAGGCAAAACCTACCGATGAGGAGCTAAAATCGATGCTTTTTGCTACAAAAGTCGTGAAGCACGTGAGATCCAACGCAATTGTCTTTTCGAAGGGTGCTGTAGTCACTGGAATTGGGGCTGGGCAGATGTCGCGAGTCGATAGCATAAAGATAGCGGGTTTCAAGGGTGGCGACCGCGTAAAAGGCTCTGTAATGTCTTCAGATGCGTTCTTTCCTTTCACTGATAGCGTAGAGATGGCGCATGACCTCGGAATTTCGGCTATCATTCAACCGGGAGGCTCTGTGAGCGACGAAGAAGTCATCAAAAAAGCTGACGAACTTGGCTTGGCGATGGTGTTTTCAGGAAGAAGGTATTTTAAGCACTAAATTGCCATATCGTCAGGTGCAAGATAATCCAAGTATTGTTTGATTTTTGTCGCGCTTTCGAGCGGTTGGCATTTTGGAGGATTTGCTCCGGCATTAAGCTGAAGACTTAGAATGCTAGCCTTTCTTGGCTCCCCCGTCAATAATGCCGCCTGAACTGCACAGTAGAGTGAATGTCTTTTAGTATCAAGATCAAAAAACACTCCATCATTTGCCGGACAACCCTCGCATTCAGACTTAAAACACTCCCTCGGAATTCTGGTTGTTTGAAGGTCTATTAGGGGAGATAATTCCGGTTCTTTTGGTTCTGTTGTCATTGAATTTTGCGGTTTTTTTGATAAAAGGATGTTATTTTAGGTCTTTTTGTCTTTTTTTGTCAAATATAGACGCCACTTTATTTCCTTTTCTTAAACCACCCTATCAAGAATAATGCTCCTATAAAAAATGCTATTCCGGAGATTTGTGTTGCCCAAGCCAACATGTACCACTCGAATTTATTTTGCATCAGGAGGACGATATACAATAATCCTGCTAGAATAAATGCTATACCTCCGACTATTTCGTATTTCCAAGAAATTATAAGAATAATTGTCAAAAAGATCGAAGGCAAATTGTGCATGAAAAGGCCTAAAACCGTCCCCCAGAATCCATAATTTCCATCAAAGATATCCAGAGAGAACAGCGCTAAAAAGCAGATAAAAATTATCGATAAAATGCGTGGTGTCCAGTAGATGAATTTGCTGAGTTTTTTTGGCATATTCCGTGTTTATTTTAAAATCTAGGCCAAAACAAGTCTTGAAGTATCCAATGGTTTTATTTCGAAATCCAATTTTTTTGATAATTTTTCAGATTCGATCTCAAGATTGTAGTGGGATTGAAGATTTAGCCAAAATTGTGCCGAGGTTGTGAAATATTTACTAAAACGAAGTGCCGTATCAGCAGATATAACCCTTTCTCCGTGCACTATTTCATTTATTCTTCTTGCCGAAACTCCGATGTCTTTTGCAATTTTGTATTGTGAAATTCCGAAAGGTTTCATGAATTCTTCCATTAGTATTTCTCCGGGAGTGATTGGTGATATTTTTTTGGTCATATTTTATTTGTGATAATTTGTTATTTCCACTTCATAAGCTTCTCCATTTTTCCATTTGAAACAAATTCTCCACTTGTCATTTATCCTTACGCTATATTGTCCTTTCCTATCCCCTTTTAATTTTTCCAAATGATTTGATGGCGGGATACTTAAGTCGTTTATTGACATTGTCGCATCCAACATCCATAGCTTTCTCATCGATATTCTTTGAATTTCCGGAGGCAGTTTTCGTGACATTTCTCTGTTAAATATCTTCTCACTTTCCTTGTCTTTAAAATTCTTAATCATATTAACGTGGTGCGTTATTATTGTAGCGCGTTATTAGGGCGTAGTCAACTAATAACGCAATGAATCCTCTGCCATTTTTGTTACAACTTCACCTTCGAAATTGTAAAGTTTGACATAGGTTTGTGAAGACGCATCCGCGTTTTGTGGTATTATGACTACAAAATTCATGGTCGTCTGTTTTGGATTTTTATCAATCCATGTTCCGGAATTTGCATAGATAGATTTCTCATTATTATAATTTTGAGATGCAATGATTTTAGGTTGGTGCGTATGACCAAATACAACAATTCTTTTATCCGATTTAGGATTCATAAAGTACTGTAAAATTGCCTGATCGTCGGTCTCGGTCGCTGAATTAACAAAATCGATTGCGTGAGAAGTAGCACTATGTACAGGGACATTATTTATAGTTTGTCTTGCGTCCCAATTATCTTCAATTCCCTTGAAAAGATTCACGTCTATAAGTCCGCCTAGAGTTGATTGATGAGGAATAAGATCGTTTACGGAATACGACCCTGTGAATCCATCAACATTTGTTAAAATAACATTCTCGTCAAATTTATTAGTTATCGGGAATAAATTCGCTGTCATCTGCCATATCTTCCAATATCTAAACATTAAATCCTGTTGCTCACCGCCCGAAAGATTTGGGGTAACAACCGGTGTAGCATCGCCCGGTAATGGCCTACCTTGGGCAACATAGAGGGCGGCAATTCTTGTGAAAAAATATCCCGGAGGCATTATTGTTCCTGGTGCTATGTCTTGATTTGAAATCGGATCTGGCGCACAAAAGAAATTGTAACGATGGCCATGCTCGATAGCTATTTTAGGATAATCAACTGGTGAGTACGTGCCTAAGCCTTGTTCTTTATCCCGCGCTTGATTTATTCCCGGAAGAATAAGGTCAATATTTTCCGCAGTTATTGTCAGATCATGGTTTCCGGGAACATAAGTTACTAAAATTTTTCCTTCTTGAATTATACTATTAAATGCGTCAATTACGCCTTTGTTTGTCTTCGCAATACGCTGAACAAAATCACGCTGATCTTTTCCTTGATAAGTGTCTATTGTGGCTGGCACAAACCATTCATCAATCAAATCTCCGGCGATAACAAGCTCCTTGATATCTGGCGAGACGCTTATTTGTTTGAGTAGTTTTTGGAGAGAGGAAAGGTTTTTGTTGCACTCCGCATAGGCAAGGTCGGCACCAAGATGAAGGTCGCTTAAGACAACTATCATGTTCCTTTCGTTAGTTCCATTTGTGAAAGGGTTTATTCCCGAAGTTGTTTTTATAAGAAATACAAACGCGATAATTATAATTGCACTGAAAATTTTAATTGAATTTTTTACTATTTTTTTCATAGGGTGGGGTTATTGAACAAAAATTTTCATATACTTCTTAATTGATTATTTATGCTAGAACCAGTCTTGAAGTGTCCAATGGTTTTATTTCAAAATCCAGTTTTTTTGATAATTTTTCAGATTCAATCTCCAAGTTATAACGGGATTGTAGATTTAGCCAAAATTGTGCCGAAGTCGTAAAATATTTGCTAAAACGAAGTGCTGTATCCGCAGATATAACCCTTTCTCCGTGCACTATTTCATTTATTCTTCTCGCTGAAACTCCAATATCTTTTGCGAGTTTGTATTGAGAAAGCCCGAAGGGTTTCATAAATTCCTCCATTAAAATTTCTCCGGGAGTGATTGGTGATATTTTTTTAGTCATTGTTTTATAGTCAATATTATTTAATAGCAAAATTAAACCTCCTTTACAAGATTTGATTGTAAAAAAGTGTTGTCAAATCTGTAACGACAGTTAGCGTTTTTTCTTCAACCACCCTACCAAAAACAATGCTCCGATAAAAAATGCAATTCCGGAGATTTGCTAATTTTTTTGCTTATGTGTGTTTATCATATTTTTCTTTCCGTCCATTAAGCAATTCTGCCAACTCTTCTGCTGATTTCCCATATGTATCTGGCAATGCTCCTGTTTTAAATTTTGTATGATTTGGATTAAGATGTAGTGTCACGATTTTTCTCAATCCGATACGCCCAGTTCCAAATTGTTCAACTTCGTCCCACTTAATAAAACTGCTTTTATACAGTGAGCGTATTTCCAATCCTTGATTTGTGATGCGCAAATAAGAAGAATTTGAGAACAAATTTATTGTAAAAACCACAATTCCAAGACCAAAAAATATAAACACAAACCATCCCTTGTGGTCGCCGCTATATATCATTCCGATTCCCGCTGCGGCAAAAACTATGGACATTAGTAAAAGTACTAACATCTTTGTTTTACTTGGATAGAGGGTTAATGGCGTAGTATTTTTCATGAGGCAATTTGAGGGGAAAAATATTTCAGATAACGGTCCGGGCTAAACGATGTTTTGGCCTGTTACAATATAGCACGGAGTGCTTTAACAGGGCAAAATATGGATGAGCGCTTCTTCAAAAAAGCGAACCGTTTAGCCTTTGTTGTCCGCTGTTATTTGGCCGTTATAGTCTTTTTTCTAAAAGTCCTCGTTGTATCAAGTAATTGATAGTTTCGTATCCGGCCACAGCTATTTCATCGGGGTCATCAGGTTTTGGCGGAGGTGTGGCTGCCTCCTGCTTTGGTTTTTCTTCCTTGGGGGCAACTTTTAGAGTGGTATCTTGTTTCATTTCATACACCTCGATGGTAGATTTAGTTGTTTCAGTATTTTCCATATATGGGTATTAAATAGTAAGTATTTAGATATTAATATTTTTTGCGATTTCCGACAATGTTTCTGGCATAAGCGATGTTTGCTGACGGTATAATATGCCCGAAGGGCAACCGCTGGCAAATATGGGTGCAGTGAAGGAGCGTAGCGACTGAACGAAACCGCATATTCTGTGTTACTTGAAGTTTGAAAAATTATTTTTTTACTAAAATGATTACACCAAAATGTTCTTCTGGATCGGCCATTAATTTCCTAAAATCCTCTTCACTTTTTACTCTTTTATCCCAAACCCTTGTTAAATCTGCTCGCGTCCTTTGCGAGGATTCAAATTCGGGGGTAGTTATCTTGTATTGGCTATGTAGGAAAAAATCTACTGTCTTTGGATTTGTAAAACAAGCATATATAGTTTGAATACCTTGTTTTTTTAATTCCTCTTCCAGTCTAGTAAGTAATTTTTTTCCTAAGCCTCTCTTGCGCATTATATCTTCTACGAAAATATGATTTATTATTGCTGTGTTCAGAGAGGAGAAAATAATATTTCCCATGATTGTGACATCACATTTTTTGTCTATTGTCCCCTCAATGCTAAATTTTATATTATCATCAACGCGCATATAATGAAACGAGATTGTTAATTCCGAATCCTCTATTTCGCGAGGCGACTCATCTGGCGTAGTGTCTTGAGATATTGGGTCTTCTGGGTGTTTCATAGAAATAATTTTTTAAATTTCATATAACGTTCGCGTGTATGCGATGTTTGCCACTGGTATAATATGCCGAAGGCTTACCAGTGGCAAATATGGGCGGAGGCTTGCGGAGGCACGGAGCAAGCCGTAGCCACATACACGCTGTTAGCTGATGTAAATAAATTCAATGAGCGAAGCGAATATTATTCAGACAAATTTTAAAAAAATCCCAAAAGATTGAAAAACAATCTAACAGAAAAAATGATAATCACTAACGATGCCAGAAAATTGAAACTAGCGATTATTTTTTTGTTGCCGGTTTTATTGATCGCTGAACCTAGATAGGCGACTAAAACGAAACAAAGAAATGATCCGATTGCCAATGATAGTGAGTTAGCTATGATTGTTTGAAAGATATGCTCTTTTATGTTTAGAAAGGAAGTTGCGACTCCAATAAAATAAACATAAGTAAGAGGAGATAGCGCACAGAGGACCATTCCATTTAGAAAGGATTGTTTTTCAATCGGGTTGTCACTATTACTTAACTTTCCAAGACTTTTTAGCAAACCAGTTATTCCAACGAATAACATATAGCCGACGCCGACCATTCCGATACCATAATACAGCCAAGGAATTTTTATAAATTGACTGATTCCAAAGTAGCTCAATACAAGAATAATGAAGTTCATTGCTGCTACACCAGATGCCAAAACAATTCCTTGGCGTTTTTTACCAAGAAGCGAAGTTTGGAATACTGTTGTTTGAATCACACCTGGGGAGGCGGCGGCGCTAAAACCGATTATAAAGCTTGAAAGTAATAGTGACATTTTTTTTAAATTTGTCTGAATAATTTTTCGGCCATAGCCGAAAAGAATTTATTTATTTCAGCTAACTTGTTTCTATACGAAGTGTTTTCGTATAGGAACTGTTGAAGGTAGTATATCCGAACACTGGGGAGGTGTCATTAGTTTTGAGATTTTATGAAAATTTTAAGAATATTTTAAGTCGGGAGTGTATAAGGGATATATGGATTATTCTTTTCACTTAAATCAGACAGAACGAGAAATTATTATCAGGAATTACAGTCCAAAGACTAAGAAGGCTTATTTGGCTTGTTTGAGGGAGTTTTTCAATTTTATTGGTGGAGATGTTTCGTCTTTGGATGCGGAAATCGTGAAAGATTTTTTGGAACAAAAACATTTGAAAAATTATGCACCTGAGACTGTGAATCTTTATCTAAATGCCATTAAGTTTTTTTATAGAGATGTTATGAAATGCTTTTGCAAAATTGATATAAAATTTGCACGTCGACCCCTGAAACTTCCTGTTGTTTTAGCGAAAAATGACATTTTGAAAGTTATTGATTCCATAACAAACTTAAAACACCGACTTATGATTTCTTTGGCTTATGGAGCTGGTCTTCGAGTTAGTGAAGTTGTAAAAATCAAAGTTAAAGATTTGAATTTTACTGAAAAAATTCTCTATGTTAGACAGGCGAAAGGCAATAAAGACAGGATTACCATTTTACCGGAAAAGTTGATTTTTGATTTAAGTAATTTTGTCATAAGAAAAGATAAAAATGATTTTCTTTTTGAAAGTGAACGAGGCGGACGACTTACTACTCGGACTGCACAAAAAATCTTTAGCAATGCACTTTCTAAGGCTGGGATTTTTTGTGACGCGACTTTTCATAGTCTTCGCCATAGTTTTGCCACACATCTGCTGGAAAATGGCACGGATATCCGCTACATCCAAACTCTTTTGGGACATCAAAATATCCGCACTACGCAGAGATATACTCAGGTTTCTGTGTCGAGTATTCAAAATATTAAAAGTCCGCTTTGATATGCAAATTTTTCATTCAAAAAGAAAAGGTTTTCCGCTTCGTGTGGCCTTGAAACCACCGCCGAAAACCTATTCTGTACTTATTTTAGCAAATTCTTGGATAAAGTAAAGTTTTTCTGTGGACAAATGCTCAAGTTTCTTGTACGATGGCCAAAAGACCTAAATTTTTTAGTATATGGGAAATATTAAAGATTATAAAATTGCAACACTAGGAAGCCATACGGCGCTTCAGATCCTGAAAGGGGCAAAGGATGAAGGATTTGAGACAATCTGTATTTGCGAAAAAGGCAAAGAAAGGCCTTATTTGTCTTATGGGGTTGCGGATCAGATTATTACTGTAGATTCATTTAAGGATTATTTCAAAATTGAACCTGAACTTATAAAACAGAATGCGATTGTTATTCCACATGGTTCTTTTGTGGCTTATATAGGCCCTGAAAAGGTGATGGATATAAAGGCAATGCATTACGGAACAAAAGCGATTTTGGATTGGGAATCTGACAGAACAAAAGAGAGACAATGGCTTCTAAATGCGAATATTAGAATTCCAAAAATTTTCGAAACTCCTGAAGAAATAGATAGACCTGTGATTGTAAAATTTCACGGAGCACACGGAGGAAAAGGGTATTTTTTGGCTAATTCCCCTAAAGAATTTCATGAAAGATATGCGGAATATAAGGGTGTGGATGGAATGGATAAATATGCCATTCAAGAATATATCGTCGGAGTTCCCGTATATACACACTATTTTTATAGCAGACTTACAGGCGAACTTGAAGTAATGGGATTTGATAAACGATATGAATCAAATGCCGATTCTGTCGGACGAATTGCCGCGAAAGATCAGGTCGAAGTAGGAATTCGCACGACTTATACAATTACAGGAAATGTACCTTTGGTTATCAGAGAATCGCTTTTGCCTGAGATTTTTGAAATGGGACAACGCGTTGTAGATGCTTCGAAAAAGATAGTTGATGGAGGGCTTTTTGGTCCTTTCTGCCTTGAAGGTGTTATAGATCCTGAACTTAATTATTCAGTTTTTGAAATTTCAGCAAGAATTGTAGCCGGTACAAATCCGTACATAAACGGATCTCCTTATACATGGCTAAAATACAATGAACCAATGAGCACTGGACGCAGACTGGCAAGAGATATTAAAATGGCAATCGAACAAGATAAGCTTTCAGCTGTTCTTGGATAATATTTAACTTTTATAGTAATGATCGGACAAAAAGACATTTTGGATATTTTAAAAAATTACGATTTAAAAAATATTACAATCGGTGTTCTTGGCGGACATAGCGCTTTAGATGTTTGCAGTGGCGCAAAAAAACATGGATTTAAAACTGTCGCTGTTTGCCAAAAGGGCAGAGACAAGACATATTCCAAATATTATAAAACACGCGGTGACGGACGAGGATGTATTGATGAAATAATTTTGGTAGATAAATTTTCCGATATTATCAATGAAGATGTGCAAGAAAAGCTTCGTGCAATGAATACGATTTTCATTCATAATCGATATTTCTGGGTTTATTTTAAAGACTTTAAAGACTTCGAAGATAAATTTAAAGTGCCGGTTTTTGGGCTTAGGGAAGGCGTAAAACTTGAGGAGAGGGATCAGCCGAAAAACCAATATTATCTTCTTGAAAAAGCCGGAATAAGAATGCCGAAAATTATAAGAGAAGGTGGACAAAAATTGGATAAAGAAGAGACTAAAAAATTGTTGGATAAACACTTCATCACTGAAAAAGGAGGACCATTAATTGTAAAAGTGAATGAAGCGATAAGGGGATATGAAAGAGCTTTTTTTGTTGTTACAAACACAGCTGATTATTTTTCTGATAGTGAAAGATTTGTTAAGGAAGGAAAAATAAATAAGAAAGATTTGGATAATTCCGTTATAGAAGAATTCATCATCGGCGCACAAATAAATTTCAATTTCTTCTATTCTCCGCTTAATGATGAGCTCGAAATAATGGGAACTGATTTACGAAGACAGACTTCTTTGGATGGATTTTTGAGATTAAATGCAAAAACTCAGATGGAACTTTTGGAAGCTGGATATACTCCATCAATGATTGAAACCGGACATGTGGCTTGTACTACAAAAGAATCAATTCTCGAAAAAGCTTTCGAGGCAGGTGAAAAATTTGTGGCAACTTTGAAGAAAGAAGTCGCTCCCGGAATAATCGGTGCTTTTGCTCTACAAGGAGCCATCGCTGCGTATGAAGGAAAAGAAGAATTTGTAGTTTTTGATGTTTCAATGAGAATTCCCGGATCACCTGGAACGAGATTTACGCCTTGTACAACCTATCTTTACGGCGAGAGTGTAAGTTTCGGAGAAAGAATCGGAATGGAGGTGAAAGAGGCTGTAAAACAAGGGAAGCTTAAAGAGATTTTGACGTAGGAATGTGTTTAGCTTGACATATTTTTAATTACCAGTATAATCTGATTGCTTAAAGATAATGTTAACACTATTTATATGGCGAAAGGAGAAACACCAAAAGGATTATCTGGTAAAATGTCCATAATGGGGCTTGCTATGACTGCTATGGCTGGTTGTGGTGGAGCAGACGTGAATTTTGCCAGTTGCGAATTTGCTCTTGAAAGGAATGAGACAGTTTTGGACGATTTGAATGGAGAGATTGATTATGGTTTATTAACGACAAGAGAGTCTATTAATTCAGCATATAATAAAGCTAGAGAGGCAGGAGCATTTACTAGAGAACTTTGTGGTGATCCCGGTGCTATGCTTGATGAAAATATGCGTGGGTATCCTGCTTGGGGACAAAAGTTATTGGCTAAAAGATTTGAGTTACAATCTAGGGAAATTGATACGGATAGTAGAATCACAAGGCTTCGTAGCGAAGAACTTGAGGCTTTTACGAAAACCTTAAAGAGTTTTAATGAAGAAGGGACTACGCGTTAATGAATAGTCCAAAATTTCGCCGAGCGAGGTCTTATCATCTTTTTCCGTGTCGTATTTCTTGTTGTCAAAATTTACAAATTATTTCTTTCCAGTAAAGATTTTAACTTTTTTTAATAAAAATTTAATGTCGATGTGTTACAAGCAGGACAGTTTAATTCCATAAATCTCTATGTTATAATGCAAACGATAATATCTCAAATATCTATGTTAACCTTTAAGATCGAAAAAGACGGCAAGAAATTTCATGCTTATTGTAAGGAGCTTAATGGTTGTCATACGTTTGGGGACACAAAGGCAGAGGCCATGAAAAACCTCAAGAACGCTGTTTCTCTCTACATAGAGGATGAAGTGGAATCACAAACCATCAGTCCACTTATGAAGAGAAAACAACATGTCAAAGTATAACTATACTCCAAGAAAATTAATAAAACTTTTGAATGAAAATGGTTTTTTGTTTGTGCGTCAAAATGGAAGTCATGCGATTTTTAACTAATAATTTTTGTCATGCTTAATTTTACAAAGCAACAATTTAAAGAAGTAAAAGAAAGTGGGGAGATATTTTACAGATCGCTTTGTGACGTTTATTGTCCTTACTTAAAGGAGAAAGTATCTTTTGGCTTACACGGGCTCGAACATCTTAAGTTCAAGAAACGCAAGAAGGCTCGCTTGGAGCAGGACCAGTATATGAGATTTAAGCTTTTACATCTTGTCCCGGAAATATTGAAGTTATCCCATACTTTACAAGGAATATTGGAAACCAAAAAGTTTGAACGAATACGCGTGCATAGTCGAACTGATACTGTACTTAAACCGGTAAAATATTATGAATTTATTGCAATTATAAAAAGAAATCGAGTTAGAGTTATCATTAAACAAATAGAGAATGGTCGTAAATTTTTTTGGAGTATTATTCCATTTTGGGGCATGAACAGGGAAACAATGAGTAGAATGTTGCATGAAGGGATTCCGGAGGAAGATTAAAAACAAAAAATCCGCATTGAAGCGGGTTCTTTGTTGACGCTTGGTTACGGCTTGGAAGCCGTGAGAGGGCGAACCCTCCAAACATCGTGGTAAATATATCAAAAAAAAACAAAAAGTCAAATCAAGGAAGTAGCCTTAAAACCTTTCAAAACTCACCTTTTCGCTGTATAATCGCGGTACATGTATTTATAAATTATGAAAGTATTACTTCTCGGAGCAGGCAGGAGCAAAAGGATGAAGCCAATTACGGACAAGAATTTTTTGAATTTTCTTGGTGAGCCTTTGATTGAACATCAATTAAAGCTAATTAAAAATGCAGGACTTGATGAGGTGGTTATTGTTGGAGGAAAGCACAATTTAGAGGAACTTAATTTATGTGGGAAACACTTGGGGATGGAAGTTTCCGTGGTAGAGCAAAAAGATCTTGATGCAGGAATGTGTGGCGCGATTTTGGCGGCGAAAAATAAGATTGGCAGTGAGAGTGTTTTGATTTTCAGCAGTAATGATGTAGTTGAAAAATCCGCATTTGAAAGCGTAATAAATGCATTTGAGAAAGATGATGCCGAGGGATATTTGCTTGGAAAAGTTGTTCATGAATATTTTCCCGGTGGATATTTGGAAATTTCAGAAAATGGATTTATAAAAAATATTATTGAAAAGCCTGAGCAGGGAAAAGAGCCGAGCAATTTGGTAAATTTGGTTGTGCATGTTCATAAAGATTTTGCAAAGTTGGTTTCATATTTAGAAAAGGCAAAAAGTGACAGCGATGATCTATACGAAGTGGCTTTGGCGAACATGATTAATGACGGAATCAAGATGAAAGCAGTTAAATATGACGGCTTCTGGCAGCCGATAAAATTCCCTTGGCATGTAAATAAAGTTTTCAAATTTTTCTTTGATAATGCAAAAAAAATTATTGCGAAAAGCGCGCAGATTTCGAAAAATGCTGTAATAAAAGGCGATGTGATTATTGGAGAAAATGTAAAAATATTAGAGGGCGCAGTTGTTAATGGTCCGGTTTACATTGGAGACAACAGCATAATCGCGACTAATGCTTTAGTAAGAGAAAGCAATATCGGAAAAAATTGTGTGATCGGATTTTCCACGGAAGTCGCAAGAAGTTTTCTTGGGGACGATGTCTGGACTCATTCAAACTATATCGGAGACAGCGTAATTGGAAATAATGTATCTTTCGGCGCAGGAACTGTGACGGGCAATTTAAGGCTTGATGAAGGCGAAATTTCAGTTAACAGTGACGACAAAAAAACACCGACAGGGGAAAATAAACTTGGAATGATTACCGGAGATAATATTCGAATCGGAATAAATAACAGTTTCATGCCGGGTGTAAAAATCGGAAGCGATACTTTCATCGGCGCAGGGCTTGTGATTGCCGAAAATATTCCTGAAAAAAGTTTTGTAAGAGGCGAAATAAAATTAAAAATTTCTGAAAATAAAGTTGATATAAGCAAAATAGATCGCGGAGAAATGAAGAAAAAAATTAAATAATTTTTCAAAAAAAATGGCACCGAAACTTTCCGTAACAATAGTAAACTTCAATCAAAAATATTTTCCAAGACTTTGCGTGGAGGCCTTAAAGAAGAGCAAAACAAATTTCGAATTCGAAATAATTTTTTGCGACAATGCTTCGACTGATGACAGTCTAAAATATTTAAGAACTGCTGTTTCAAATGGAGAAATAAAACTTGTTGAACCCGGAAAAAATCTTGGATACGGCAGTGGTCATAATTTCGCGGCAAAAGTCGCGAGTGGTGAATATCTTTTGATTTTAAATACTGATATTACTGTCGAAGAAGATACTCTCCAAAAACTCGTGGATTATCTTGATGCGCATAAAAATATCGGCATGGTTGGACCAAAACTTATGTATAACAGCGGTGAGGTTCAACAATCGTGCAGAAGAGATTTTAGATTTTCTGACCTGTTTATAAAACGTAGTTTTTTACGAAAAATCTGGCCGTTTAAAAAGAGATACGACAAATATATAATGTCCGATTTTGAGCATGATAAAGAGCAGGAAGTCGATTTAATCACCGGAGCTTTTATGGTTATGCCGAAAAAAGTTTTTGATGAAATCGGTGGATTTGATGAAAGATATTTCCTTTTCATGGAAGATTTTGATCTTTGCAGAAAGACAAGAAAAGCTGGATATAAAATCGTTTATTATCCTTCAGCTTCAGCTATGCACTTTCACAAACGGCTTAGCGACGGCGTTTTCTTCAAGTTAATATTCAAAAAAATCTCTTGGTACCATTTGGCTAGTGCCATCAAGTATCATTTAAAATGGAAATAAAAAAAGCCCTCATTTTATTGAGAGCTTTTTAAATTTTTATTTACGCCATAACTTTTTCCGCCCATTCTTTCAGTCTTCTGCATCCTTCTCTTAGTGATTCTTCAGTTCCTACATATGAGAAGCGAATAAAGCCTTCTCCGTGAGGTCCGAAGCCTGTTCCAGGGAGTAATAATACATGAGCTTCTTTCATTATTTTCTTTTGAAGATCGGAACAATTCATTTGAAATTTTTCGCAAAGAGGTTTTACATTAGCAAAAAGATAGAAGGCTCCTTTTGGTGGTTTTGCCGAGAATCCAGGGATTTGATTTACCAATTCCACTAGAATATCTCTCTTTTTTAAGTATTCTTTTCTCATTTCCTCGACTTTGTCTTGTGGTCCTGAAACGGCTTCCATAACAGCTAATTGATTCATTGTTGCAGGAGAAGATGTGTCGTTTGATTGAATTTGTTCAATCTGTGCGCGCATTTCTTTGTTCTTTGTAACAGTCCATCCCATCCTCCATCCTGTCATCGCAAATGTTTTTGAAACTCCATTTGCAAGGATTGTTCTTTCCGGCATTCCAGGGAAAGTTGTTATTGAAAGGTGCGTTCCTTCATGAATAATTTTATCGTAGATTTCGTCTGAAATAACCCATAAATCATGTTCGACAGCAATTTTTGCAAGAGCCTCTAGTGTTTCTTTTGAGAAAATTCCACCTGTTGGATTTGACGGTGTGTTTACAATCATTAAAACCGTTTTTGGTGTTATTGCTTTCTTTACTTCTTCAATATCAGGTTGGAAATTTAGTGATTCTTTGAGTTCGATGAATACAGGTTTTCCTCCCAAATACCTAACAGGAGAAAAATGAATAGGCCATGTAGGATCAAAAATAATAACTTCGTCTCCCTCATCAACTATTGCGTTGATAGTGTAGAAAACCCCCGGTTTTGCTCCCGCGTGAATCGTTACATCCGTTGCTTCATATTTTGTTCCCGTTCCTTTTGTCGAATAATCGGCAACTGCCTGTCTTACCTCTAAAAGTCCAGATGTAGGTGTGTAGTGAGTTTTATTATCTTGAATCGCTTTGATTCCCGCCTGTTTAATGTTTTCAGGAGTATCAAATGCAGGTTCTCCAATTTGCATATAAACAAGGCTTTTACCTTGTGGAGTCAATTCTTCCTGTTCAAATTTTTTTGCTATATTCAAAATTGAAAAAGCATCTTCTGTCCCTAGATTTACCAGTCTTTTTGAGAATTTCATTGTGATTTTTTGGTTAAGATTTTTTTAGATTATTATTATTTTTTTCGTTTTAAAACTTCTAAAGCTTTCTCAACTATATTGCAAGATTTGCATCCGTATTTTTTCATCAATTCATCGGGAGTACCTGATTCTCCAAAAGTGTTATCAACTCCGACAAATTCCATTGGTACAGCAAAATTTGCAGATAAAACTTCGGAAACCGCACTTCCCATTCCTCCCATTATTTGGTGTTCTTCAGCCGTTACAACCGCTCCGGTTTTCTTTGCGCTTGCAACCAATGTGTCTTTGTCTATCGGTTTTATTGTGTGTAAATTTATAACTTCGGCTGAAATTCCTTGCTCTTTTAATGTGTCCGCCGCATCCAAAGCTTCCGCAACCATTGCACCACAAGCAACTATTGTTACGTCACTTCCTTCTTGCATAATTTTTGCTTTTCCTACTATAAATTCATCGTTCTCAGATGAAACAACAGGTAGTTTTTCGCGACCAAATCTAAGATAAACCGGTCCCACTATTTCCGCCGCCGCTAGAGTCGCTTTTTTTGCTTCTGAATAATCTGCCGGCACAAGAACTGTCATATATGGCAAACATCTCATCACCGCAATTTCTTCAAGAGCTTGGTGACTAGCGCCATCCGGCCCTACAGAAAGCCCTCCGTGAGCTCCTCCGAATTTCACATTTAATTTATTCATGCAGACAGTATTTCTTATTTGCTCCCATGCACGACCTGACATAAATACTCCGTATGTCGCACAAAAAGGAATAAATCCAACAGTTGAAAATCCTGCCGCCATGTTCACCATGTTTTGTTCCGCAATTCCAACATTGAAAGATCTTGTCGGGAATTTATCTTTGAATAAATTTGTTAGCGTTGATTTCGAAAGATCAGCGTCAAATACGGCAACATTAGGATTTTTTTCTCCCAATTCAACTAGGGCATCCGCCCATCCTTGTCTCACTAATTTCATTTCCCAGTTTCTCATTATTATTTATTTAGCTGATTAATTTGTTCATCAAGTTCTTGAATTCCTTTTTCATATTCTTCTTTGTTTGGCGCTTTCCCATGCCATCCGCAAACATTTGCCATGTAGGAAACTCCAAATCCTTTGATTGTTTTTGCAATTATTACTGTCGGTTTTTGTGTTGTCTTTGAGAGTTCTTCGACTTTTTTAAATGCCTCGTAAACTTCTTTTATATCATTTCCATTGTTTACTATTACTACATTCCAATTGAATGCTTCGAATTTTTTATCGAGCGGTGCGACTTCCATTATATCGGATGCACATCCGTCAATTTGAAGGTTATTGTAGTCGATTATCAGGCAAAGATTATTCAATTTAAAATGTGGTGCGGCCATTATTGCTTCCCACATTGATCCTTCTTGAAGCTCCCCTTCACTTGAAAGATCATAGACCATTGATGTTTTATTTTTTTGTTTAATCCCAAGCGCTATTCCGCATGCCACTGAGAAATTTTGTCCCAAAGAACCTCCGCCCATTTCTATTCCGTGTTTAAGATCTTTTTTTGGATGTCCCTGAAGAAAACTTCCAAATTTTCTAAATGTTGGAATTTCCGCAGGATCAATATATCCGGTTCTTGCAAGAATTGAGTAATAAGCAGGGGTAATGTGCGCTTTTGAAAGCAAAAATCTGTCTCTGTCTTCGTTTTGTGGATCTGATGAATCGTGCCGCAAAATGCAGTTATATAAAACTGTCATAATTTCTGTTGCAGAAAGAGATCCGCCCGGGTGTCCTGATCCTGCTGAATGGGTAGCCAAAAGGATATCCTTACGCATCTGAATCGTCTTTAATTTTAACT